>Ga0099825_1008591_pt1 | contig 12014 bp, 15 predicted proteins | sample SiratroredBW_FD_76838 | JGI IMG/M metagenome (GOLD analysis project Ga0099825, IMG submission 76838) | Root nodule microbial communities of legume samples collected from California, USA - Siratro red BW | ecosystem: Host-associated > Plants > Roots > Nodule | place: USA: California | collected...
ATATATATATATATATATATATATATATATATATATATATATATATATGATATAATATATATCGTCATAAACTCTTTTCCTTTTACCAAATTCGGAAAACAGAAATAAAGCCCTCTATCTATTTTATATGGGTTCTGTTTTCTAAAGCCGTAAAGAGATGATACCTGAAGTAAGGAGTTTTTGGAATAGCTGGTTTCTCCCTCACCACCCTTCATGTGAAGCAATCTCTCTTTTGCCATTATGTAATGAATGAACACTCAACAATAAGTCAAACAATGACGTTAGGCTATGGGAAGTGTCAACATTTATATAGACTACTTTTATTGTTAGGAAGAGTATTGAGTGGTTCTTGTTTCCTTTTTTTTTTAAAAAAAAATAAAGACATCACTATATCGAGACTCATGACAAAAAGCTGAAAAATGGTTTTTAAAACGAAGAATGCCTAACACGTTTTTTTTTTTTTCTTTCATTCAATAATTGTAAGATATTTTTAATTTTCATACAAGAACGTACGTTGAAAGAGTCACTTTTTCAGGATCTTTTATCTGGTACAATTTTTTTTTTCAAAATTCTCAGAATGAATAAAAAAAGTCATACTAAATTGACATAATTTTATTACGAAAAAATAATAAAATTATATCATTATAACACAATTTTAAAAAATTAACTGAAATTGAATTATATTATTACGATTTCAGTATAATAAAATTGAATTGAAATTATGTCACATTAGAATGATTTTAAATATTAATTAAAATCGTATTATAATGATAAGATTTCTTCTTAACGAAATCATGTCAACTTGACACGATTTACTCATAATAGAAATTTAAAAAAAAATTGTTCATTATGAGAATTTTGAAAAAAAATTACTTCAAATTAAAAAAAACCCATTTTCTTCTATAAACAAAGAAAATTATGATACAAAAAGTACAATCTATAATATTAGAATGAAAGGGCACATAGAAAATTGATTATAATAATTATAATTCAAATTTAAGAAAATATTAATATACCTGAAATATTTTATAAAATTGTTGAGAAACAATGTTTATCGCGTGTATAAAGTATTGCTTACGCGTGAATATCACGTGCATATGTCTCCAGATACACACATTAATTCTACTTACGTAAATAAAGAATCATGTATGCGTGGCATTTGGGATTAAAGTGCAATATATGACTATATTTTTAAAGTAATTGAATCGTTATATCGAGTTTTAGGGATTGAAATATATTATTTTAAATTTTTTAATTAAATTATATTTTTTAATTTAGTTGACAAAAATATATTATAATCAAATTTTGTAAATAAAAATATAATTTAATTAAAAACATGGTGTATATATATATATATATATTACAGAATGATTTATTCTTGAATAATTGTAACGAAAAGATACATAAAGATATATACAAGATGACAAATAATTAAGGGATAAAATAAACTATAATTAAGGGTGTGTTATAATACATGCGCATGATCTATGACTGATTGTTTCTATTGAATGGAGAGAGAGTCTACACACCCCGTTTCTATTGAATGGAGAGAGAGTCTACACACCCCCGCAAGATGAAGGAGGGAGATCGAACGCTAATCTTTTCTAGAAGAAATGCATGGCGAGAGTGAGACAGAGGCTTGGTAAGTAGATCAACTAGTTGATGACTTGTTGGCACATGCGACACTTGAAGTTCCTTAGAAGCAACGCAAACAAAATGATAGTCAATGGCAAGATGTTTCATGTGAGTGTGGAACACATGATTGACACAAAGGTAGGTAGCTCCAATGTTATCAGAAAACAATTACGATGTCTTGATGATTGGATGACCAATCTCCTTTAATAGTACCTGTAACCACAACAGTTCAGTGGTTGTGGTCGCTATAGTTCAATATTTAGCCTCCGGTGAAGATTTAATAACAGTGGGTTGCTTTTTAGAGGACCAAGAGATGGCATTGGGCCCCATATAAATAAGATAGGCAGTAGTAGACTTGCGATCATGAGTATATCTCTAGCCAAATCAGAATCACAAAATGCTTTGAGAGAGAGATCATTGGTGCGAGAGAGGTGAAGACCATGGTTAAGTGTCCCCTTGAGATAGTGGAGTAGACGCTTGACAACTTTCATGTGAATTTCAGTGGGAGCATGCATGTACTGTGATAGTTTATTCATTAACAAAGAAACATCTGGATGGGTGAGATACAAATATTGTATGGAACTAATAATAGGACGGAACTCTCGGATATCATATGAGGGAGCATCAGACGTTGGAGTCAAATCACATGAAGTAGAAAGAGGGGTGGAGACAAACTTTGCATCTTGCATGTTGGTAGAAATCAATAACTCATGTACATAGTGTTGCTATGAAAGAAACAAACCGTGAGATGTAGGAAGAATTTCCATACCAAGAACATGAGGAGGAAACCCGAGATCCTTTAAAGAGAACTTCAATACAAGGGCAGTCTTGAATGCATTTAGAAATGAATCGTTATTACCTATGAGTAGTAGATCATCTACATAAACAAGAAAGTATGCAAAAACACCATCTTGATTGTATATAACTAAAGAAGTGTCAAATCAAAAAATAAAAAATCCACATGTAATAAGAAAATCCTTTAGAGCATTATACCAAGCATGAGGTGCTTATTTGAGACCGTACAACGCTTTATGAAGCTTGTATACATAATCTAGAAAGTGAGAGTTGACAAAAACCGGTGGTTGAGACATGTAAATATCCTCCGAGATACTTTCATGAAGAAATGCATTATTAACAACCATTTGACATAAAGGCCAACCATTAGAGAGAGCAATGTAGAGAACCAACTTGATAGTCTGAGGCTTAATGACTGGGCTATAGGTTTCAATATCCTGGATGTTGATGAAACCCTTTATATCGAGTTATAGAGCCATCGGGATCTCGCTTTAGACGAAAAACCCACTTATGACCAATAATATTGAACTGTGATTGCTTAGGGACAAGGGACCATGTACCATTGGCAAGTAATGCATTGAATTCTTTTATCATTGCTTGCCTCCACTCAAAATGTTTCAAACTTGGGAAAGACAAGAAGGTTTAGTTTGGTTGGATAAAGGAAATTTAATGGCTAGGTGAAGTTGTTTGGGTTTAAAGATGACATTTTTAGATCTTGTGACCATTGAGTGAGACGGTTGTTTTGGTCCAGGCAAGCATGAGAATGAGTCTACGTGCGTGGAAGGAGATGAACTCAAAGTGTACAAGATATCATGATTGGATGGAGGAGGAGATTCAGTGGAATTTGGTAAAGCATGAGGAGGGGATGAGGTATGCGGTGATGTTGGCATAGATATAGGTGAAGATAAGTTTTGAGATGTGGTAGGTAAAGAGGAGACAATAGAGGTGGAATTTGAATTTTAAGATATGGATATTGAAATGATTTGTATGTGGGTTGAGGGTGTGAATGTAGATTGTATGCATGTAGGGATGGATGTTAGAGAAAGAGAAGACGTGGTTGTAAGTGTAGAAAAATAAGGAAAAACATTTTCTAAAAAATGTCAAAACTCGTTCATCTAACAACTCGATCCAGCTACATCTCATTTATGAATGCTGAACTTTAGGACTTATGTACCTACCTGAGTAGCATGGTTATATTTAATCGAATTACAACCTACTCCTAATTAAATCAACTTCACGAAGATTAATTAGGTGTTAAATGCTTGGTTATCAAACATTTATAATTGTCAATTAATGACAATAATGCATCCTCAGCCTACATAAGGCCTATAAATATGGATCATACACTAGTAGAAAAACATTATTTAACGTTAGCGTATAAAGACAATTAAATCTGAACGTTGTCAAAAATGCGGTGGCATTTTTATAAATAAATGAACATTAATAATGTCGATTGAAGCAAAATTGCATTGAGATATCTACACCACGTCGGTTTACAAAACAAAAAACATCTTAGAAAAGACACTAATAATAAAAATTCAAAATTTTAAAAATTTAATTTGGCGGTTGAGTCACCACGTCGGTTTTTGCACTATAACTGATGTGATGTATACAAACATGACGTCGGTTTAGGAGTCCAACCAACGTGATGTATACAAACATGATGTCGATTTAGGAGTCCAACCGAAGTGATGTGAAGGTTGATAATTTGGTAAAAATTCGGTAAATTAGAGTTGAGCATAACGTCGGTTATGGGCTTATAACCTACGTTATGCTCCCTTTGGATTTAAATTTGGGGATTTTAAGGGGCTATATCACGTCGGTTAGGAGCTTATAATCGACGTGATATGGGTTGTTTTAACCCTCCACGCATTTTCACTTTCACTTTTCTTCTCTCTCCACTGCGCGCATGTTCTCTATTCACTGTTCCGACGTTTTTTTGCTCCATTTCAAGCTTCTTAGGTTCTCCATTCAGCTCCACGCGTCGCCACTGCTCTACAAGAGGTATGTTTTTATCATCTTTGAAATAGAAGAACAATATAATTTGAATGGTTATATGTATGATTGGAATGCTTTTCTGGATTTGAATGCTTTTTGTGTATGTTTGATATATATATATATTGCACGTATGATACTGAGTCCGGGAATGTTCGATCCCCGAAAATTTTTATATTTTATTTGAGCATTCTTGTATGATTGGAAATGCTTGCAAAATTGGAATGCTTAAATGGTCTTTATGTATAGTTTAATATATAAGAAACGCATTTGGGTATTGAGTCCGGGAATGTTCGATCCCCGACAATTTCTATTTAATCTTGCTCGTTGAGTAATGTGTCTGAAAATCTTTCACTACTCGTAGTGATGGATCGAAGTTAGATAAATGCAAGTCGAAACAGTGATGTGTATGAGAAAGGTGTTAAAGATTTTTTAGAATTTGCTAAACGGAATGGAGCAGCAATAAATGGAAGATATTACTATCTGTATTTGAATTGTGCGAATGGAAAAGACTAGATATTGAGTTGATACGAGAGCATGTTCTTTGTGATGGTTTCTTGAAGAACTATACAACATGGACTTGGCATGGTGAAGTTCTAAACTTACCATATGTATCTGAGCAAGCTCAGTGTGAACATTCTAATATATATTCTGAAGATTGCATGGAAGACATGATCCGTAATATTGGAGGAGAGAGTTTCCACCAAGCCCATGCGTTTGATTCTTTGAAAGATGATTCACTAACAGAATTGTATCCCAGTTGTTCAAGATTTTCACATTTGTCAGCAGTATTACGGTTATTTAATATGAAGGCAAGAAATGGGAGGACTAATAGAAGCTTTACTGAATTACTTTAATTTTTGCATGAAATACTTCCACAAGGCAATACGTCACCGACCAATCACTATGAGGCCAAGAAGATATTATGTCCAATGGGTTTGGAGTACCAAAAAATACATGCTTGTCCAAATGATTGTATATTGTATAGAAAAGAATTCGAATGATTGCATAAGTGTCCCGGATGCGGGGTATCAAGATACAAAGTAATGACGGGGATGAAGATTGTAAAACAAGTTTTGGCTAAGTTCAAAAGGGGGGGGGGGGGGAATTGAACTCTTGAAATTTTTTTGCAAAAGTACCTTACAATATGAGCAATGAAGATTCTTTAAAGAAACTATTAAAGATGATATCAAAAGCAATTAGTAAAGGTTCATAAAATAATCCAAAGCAATAAAACTCACACAGAAACAGTAAGTTGAAGACAAATTTTAATTTTTGAAAACCAATAAATTGTTTAAGTAAATTCTGGAAACACAATTCAAGAATTTAATGAATTATTTTAGATAATTGTTGAAAACAGTTTTGAGTATAAAGAATCCAATATCAAATAAAACAAATTATGTTTAGGATTTGAAAACTGAAATTACACAATTATTAAGAAAAACAATTTTCTGGACAATCAGATTGATTAATAGTAAACTCAGTGAATTAGAAAACAGTTCAGATTCATAAATAAGTTGAGTAAACTGTATACAGATGAATTAGATGATTTCAAGAATACTCAAAGTATTACCAGAATGTTAATCAATTAATCCCAGTTAAAGAATTTTATCAGATTCTGAAAATCAAGAAAATCAGCAGTTCAAGAAGTGAGCAAGAAAGAACAAGAACACAAGATTTATCCTGGTTCACCCTTCCTCAAGGACTATGTCTAGTTCCTTACCAACCAGCAAGGATTCCACTAAACAAGATCCAAAAATCAGTTTACAACAATACAAACTCTTGCACTCTGCAAGAACACACGACTCCCAGTAGTAAACAATCTACTGAACCCTACAACAGATCACAAAACTATACAGACTCCACTGTATATCCCAAAAAATACCTTACTAAACCCTTAGCAAGTTAACTGCTGTATAGAACCCACCCACTGTACTCACAGAATTACAACACCATGTAATTCACAACACCACAATATTTAATACAAAGAAAGAATCCCGATGAACCCAGTAAAACAAGCACTTCTATACACAACAGATTACACAAGTAAAGAAGAAAGGGTATAGAAGGCTTAGTCTGATGATCAAATCAGTGAAGTATCAGTCCCAGTCAATTCAAAGCTCTAGAATCAATCAAAATTCAGTTCTTGATGTATAAAATTTGAATGATCTTGATCACAAGACAAGAAGGGCACTTTTCTCTTTTTTGAAAACTCATAGCTTTTGATCAGAAAATGTTTAGAATGTTTTTCGTGTCTGTTTCAAAATGCACGCCAACCTTTTATAGACAACAATCTTTAAAATTCAGTCAATTGTTTTACACATTCAATCAATTGTTTTTCTTTAACAGAAAAATAGTTTTAAGAACAAGTTCTGATTTTAATAATTTCTTAAAACTTTGTTAAATCAGATTTATTCTTGTAGCTTATTCTTGAATGATATTGGATGCACCAATGATTTGAGATCAAACCAAACACACACAACACACAGCCTAAGTTCTACACAAAACTCCACAAATCTTCATGAAGTCTTCACGTAATCCACTTATGAACATTAGGTCTGGAACTCCATCAACTTGTTGGCTTCATCAAAACTTCTAGCAACTCCTGGTGCTAACAATCTCCCCCAATTTGATGAAGACAAACCATGGTGCGTTGAGTTGTGTTGCATATGATTGTTCTTTCTTTAAGTAGTTAACTATGTGTTATACAGCTCCCCCACAATTTGATATCCCTGTAAAGCGTATTTCAATAAACTTTGTGAAGCAGACAGTGATACGAAAGATAACATATTTCATTAACCAAAGTCATGATTACATGGTATCTAATAAGCATTACATCACGTGCACCCAACTGATTAAAACCAAACCTAACCAACCGATTGTTAACAAGTTGACAAAGTTGGATATACTAGCAAACAAAGCAGCAGATAAACCAACAAAGCAGCAGTAGCAAAAAAACATGAAACAACACACAACAAATTCAACAGAACATCATCAACCTATACTCCTACAGTAAAGGACACCACACAAGACAATGCAACACTTCTTATTTCTCCCCCATTGGCTTCATGAAATAGGAGAGAATGCACCACTATTTCTCCCCCATTCACAGAACGACTAGGACAAAACGTAGTGAGGTAGTGTGCGAGTGAATGCATGTTTGACCAACTACTTAACGAGAAGAAATTCACTAGAAGACACCACATTGATTGACAATCCAAAACACAAAAAAACTTTTTCAGTTTGTTGAGATTCTATATGCTATCAGATTACAACAGATTATACTTAGCTTTAGAAAATCTCAAAACAACTTTTTGACGTGTTGACTCCCCACTGTTGCAGTGACACGTGGCACCTCGAGCTGCCTTACTCTTCACATGCGCAACATGAGTATTGATTGGTCTTATCTCATTTAGTCCTTCAGCCAACTAGGTTCCACTATGCTTGGTTCAATTCGAACACTTTTAGTTACATAACCTTGCTTCAGTTGAATTGTAACTCCAATTCAGTTTCACATGTATCAAGAATTAAAATTAAATTAGATATCAATATCCAATCAGCTATAATACTGTTAATTAAAAATACCATAAAGCAGATCCTGATACAGTGAACTGTAAAATACCATATTATTAATCCTGCCAATAATTCACAAAACATAAACCGATCTACTTCACATATTTGAAATCAATTATACCCAATTCATTTCTAAGAAAATTAAACCTTTCTTTATTAAGGAGTTTTGTAAACAGATCAGTTAGTTGATTTTCAGTAGTAACAAATTGAACTACACAATCACCATTATTTTTCAACTTCATCAGCAACTTTCTTCATTAACTCATCGCTCATGATCCGGTCGACAAGAAGAGCACTAGAGTTGAGCTTAAGAAAGGCATTGTGCAATTCTACAGCAAAGGTGGAGGCCAAGAAAGGACCTTATTTGAACTCTTCTAAATCATAATGCAATTGGAGATCATCACATCATGCTTCAAAAAGTCCATGGTAGTCACAGGGTCCCTAGCCGTGGTTGAAGGGTAAAGTCTTTTTAGGGAGCCCCGAGAAGATGAACGGTCAAAATTGTGATGCGATGATCGGTGCTCCCTATCTTTTCTGTGTTCCTTTTTCATTTTATGACGGCACTCCTCAGAGGTCGTCTTGGAAGTCTGAGCGGCGCTGGAAGGTGGTCGCTGAGGAGAAGGAAACACGGTGGTGAGCGGCTCCACCTATTTCGCGACAGTCTCAAGTAACGGTCGCTTACCCTTCGCGACAATTGGCATTTTTTCAGCAAGTTCTTTATTACCAGGTTGCCATCCGGAGGACCCATGGATATCAGGATATCAACAAAAGTAAAATAATTAGATTATGAAAGTAAACGACCATAGTATAATGGAAGAACATACCTACAACGACAATGGCTTTATCATCGATTGAGTAACACCCGAGGAGCCTTCTGGTGGATATGCGACGAGGAAGCTGCTCTAGAATACCTAAACCTAGGAAGTCCTCAGTAGAAAATATAGATCTTGGCGACAACTGATATCTTGTAGGAGCTCTCATCCAATAAAGAGGAAACTTAGGTACATCACCGTTAAACACGTAATGTCGCCCTACCCACTCAACCATTACCTTAAAGAAATGTTCCTTGAAAAGCTTGTAGGACGAGGTATAAGGGTCAAGTACTCAGTTCTTGGACTGACTAACCAGAGACAACCAACTCACCTTTTTCCCTAAACGAGTACAATAATGGGAAAGAAAGAGCGAGGGAGTAGCCCCAGTCCCAAATCAAAGCACAACATCTGGAAACCTCTCAGGTATGCCCTAGCTATTGGGATGAAGTTGGGAAGGAGCCACGTTTAAAACATTAAGCACCCTCATACTAAACTCGCCCAGGGGAAACTGAATACACAAATCCCTAACTACCCTATAATACATATAAAAGAAGTCTACACAAGATGTCCCCCGACCATGAAATACTCGGTCGTATGGTAGACAATGATGCAACGCAAACACATTATCGAGAATCGAAGCATCTAACATATCCACACTATCTATAAAAGGTTCAAGGGAAGACGACTTCCTAAAGGTAGAACTAGCTTTTCTAACCTCAGAGTCTAGACGGTCATCTTCCGGGGAAATAACTTTGTTATCATCCTCGGTGTTGTCATCGAAGGCTGACTCCTCCCCAACGACTTCCCGAACAACTTAGACAGGATTTATACCCTAGACCCCATTTATTGACTGCTAGAAGCGTCGAATGTACTGCTGCTTAACGAATTGTCAATAAGGTCGTCTTCTCTCTCGGCTGCCTGAGCCTTCGAACGCACCGACGATCCATACGAAGACTCTGAAGATGAATAAGTGGCAAGAGTAAAGGAAACCATTTTTACCTTGAACGAGGATGAGCAAATTAAGGCTGATTGAGAACTTTGAGAGCCGAAAACTCCAAACACAGAAAGCAACGTTGAAGTGGCCTACCGTAAAGGCTATTTATAGGTGATGGGAAGCTGTGACGTCGCATCATCCTTGTCGTTCGATTCAGGCCTGATCAACGTGCAGATTAGGCAACCTTTCACATCACGGCATGACAAACGAGAATGTGGGAAAATTATTTCGAATTTGAATATTCCCGCTAAATAACAACAACACCGCATACATGAATCACCGGACCACCTGTATGCCACCTTCCGATACATTATAAAGTTGTTATCGGCCACTATGTAACCTCAAGGACTTGGGGGGCTATGTACTGTAAGGTAGACCGGTCACCCCATCCAATGCATAATTGCATGAGCCATCTATAGTGGCCGACCGAGAACACCCCGGTCACAACTAAAAGGTTCACCTATGTTGATCGACTGACAACTAATCGGATACAGTTCTAGAAACTCGATGCATCCTGCATGTCACCAACCATTAGCCACGTGCCACTAACAATGCAAACACATGACAGTCATTAACAGGGACAACTAAGACTGAGCTTACACAACATCCTAGATGAGTTGGGCCCTCAGCCCAGTTGCCCTAAAGGCCCACTCAAATTCTTATAAAAGGGAAGGTAACCTCAAGAAATAAGGTATTGTTATTCTAATCATATTCACTCTGCATTACTCGAACCTTTACTGACTTGAGCGATGAAATACATGCAGAACCCTCTCCCAAAACCATGAGCTGAGGAAGAGATTTCGGAAACACGAGACGAGCATTTAAAGACAAGAGCAGGAGGCTGAACACATATCATAACTTGAAAGTATTAGAAGACGATCGTATACCATTGATTGTTCGAGCTAACCGGTTCTACAATAATACTAAATACCTACGGAATAAGATAGTCTTGAACTATTATCATTAAAAGAGAATATAAGATGCATCAAAGTTCCTTATTCCCATTTTGACTTTTCGTAAGTAGCTGAAAATAAAAACCTTGACTTGAAGTGATTTTAGTACCTGCATGTGAAGTAACCCTCAACCTCACGGAGAAAGTTCAACAGATAATCCAATCATTAATGGCCATTCTAGAAGTTTGCACTCGCTACATCCGTACAAAATTGTGGTTATAATGAAGCTACATGTTCTTCCTTTCTGTCAAGCGCCTTACATATGACCTACCTTCCTGACATTATCACAATAATTTCTACACAATAAGAATAGTCTGCATAAAATATCCATTAATCACTTATAGATGGAGATTCAATTTTCAGTAAACAATCTTATCCAAAAAATATAGAAACTCACTTCAACTCAAAAAATAATAAATTTATAAATCTTTTTATATATTATTTTATTTTTATGTAATATAAGACTAACTTCTCAATATAATCTCATTCCTACAAACTATTATGTAATTTTGTTCTTTAAACTTTGAATATATATAACTTTTGATCAAATCTCTTTGTTGTCTATTCTTACCCTCTTAATTATTTTTTGATAACTTTTTTTTCCTAAAAGAAGGTAATAGTGTGTTAATTCTTTAGTGAAGGAGTTTATAAAAGATGAAGTAGTCCTGACCCACAATCTATCACTAAATTCACAGTTTTCAAATTTTATTTTATTTTTTGAAATAAAGTTAGCTAGCAGTGTTATTAATGATTAAGAAAGATATTTTTTTTAACAGCAAAAAATGAATAAATAATAAAGGAAGCACTTCAGGAGTGTTCCAACCCTTATACACAATACCGCATCAAGAAATAAGTGCCTAAGAAACGAATTCATCTTTCTAGACATACTTAAGCACTTCTCTTGAGGACACCAAAAAGTACAAGTAAACATAAACAAATAAAATACACACAAGAAACTGAAACCACCCAAGAATTACAGAATGTTAGAAAGGTCACAACTCCCTAATCACTTAACCTACAAAACCTGGCCACTCTAAGACCTTCATAACAAATCCCACCTTACTGACATGAAAATCTAAGTCATAGAATGTAAGCACACCATCGGAGATAAGTGCCAATCCGAGTAAGAAAAAATGGTTCTCTTCAACTTAAACTTAAACCAGAGCCAAACCTTTAACTGAGCTAGACAAAATATTTCTTCAGCATCCACAAGCCCACCTTTAAAAACCACCTTATTTCTAAGATTCCATATCTCTG
>Ga0099825_1008598_pt1 | contig 12009 bp, 7 predicted proteins | sample SiratroredBW_FD_76838 | JGI IMG/M metagenome (GOLD analysis project Ga0099825, IMG submission 76838) | Root nodule microbial communities of legume samples collected from California, USA - Siratro red BW | ecosystem: Host-associated > Plants > Roots > Nodule | place: USA: California | collected...
AAAAAAAAAAAAAAAAAAATAAAATAATATATATATATATATATATATATATATATATATATATATATATATATATATATATATATATATATATATATATTTCTTTTTAATTTAATTTTTCTAACTTCTGCATGAGCTAGTTTAACTTACCCAAGAGATTCATTTCATTTCTTATTTTCCTCTCTCAGTAGTACTTCTGTAAAAATTGTTGAAACAAGTCCAAAAGGAGAAGAATGAAGATGGTTTTTCCTTTTAACCTTTGGAGGAAGTTAAAGATTAATTTTTTAAAGCTTAAAATCAGTTCTTAAAATAAACTGAAATAATAGACCTGAAGGAGCTACCATGCAAATTAGAAGAAGTTAAGAGATTTTCTTTACTGAAAATATAGTTTTTTTATTATTATTATTTTTTTAATGGAATATTCTCAAAAAAGAAGAAAAACTCTTCTTGCTTTGGCTTCAAACTTACTCAAATTAATAGTTTGTTTGGTTTCATAACTATGTTTAGGTGAAATAATTAAGCAGAAAAACATTAGCATGTTTCTCTAAAATTAAAATTAGTTTATGTATAAGTTAATTAATTGAAATGTTTTTGTTAAAGTTGATTTTTAATCTGTGCACAAACTTGTGAAGTTTATTCAAACAAAACCTCAAAATAAACTAATTTTAGTTTTGGGGTTTGTGTTTTCATTCTTTTTAGTTCTGGATTATTTTTGTTTTCCTAGTTGATTTCTCAGTTGTTGATCGGTTGTTCATGTTAGTGAAGATTCAATGAAGGTCTTACCCGTGTAGTGGACGTAACTGTTACTATCATGTTTGAAAATTTTGGTGCTTTTATATGAGAATGTTGAGGGCCATGTTTATTAGGATTGACTTATTTTCAAAAACATTTAAAGAAAACAGAAAGATTTTTTTTTTGAGAATTTTCTTTTTTCCTTTTTTAAAGATGGGATAATCCTTCTGATGTTGTGGTTGAGCGTGTTATTTAGGAGAATTTTGAGGTAAATAATATCTACTAATGTTTGGTCTGGAATTGAGTCAATGTGTGATCCGTGCAGTGCATTGAAGTACTTTCACTGTCAAAGAAACATATTTTTCCTTCTTCATTTTGTACATTGAAATTCAGAATTAAGTTGGAATTCCTGGAAGTACTTTCCCAGCTTTTATCAAAACACTGCCTTAGTCTACTTCACCTGATGATAAGGCTTTAGTTTTTTTAAAAATGTGCTTAGTTTACAACATAAATTCTTGGAGCATCTTGCTACACTACATGAGCTAGCAAGACAATCAAAATGTGGTGAAGGAGTAATTATTGAAGGCTTTTCATACTTTTCTTACAACAGAAATCTTTCGCATTCTCAACCTTTTTTGCCTTATTGGAGTCTGTAAAGCTATTTTTTTCATTTATGTGGTTTATAACTCATACCACACTACTAATAACACATGTTAAATCTTGGAGAGATTATGTTAAGCACTGATTGTTGGCCCGTGGTCATGATATTACTGTTTAGCTCAATTCCTCAGTAAGTGGTGAATGAGTTCAGCAACATTTTCACCTGTGTACCCAGTATTTTGTGATCATCTTCACACAAGTGGCTTACATTTGCACAATGGAGTGACTTCAGTAGTGAGGTTAAGTTTTGGGGAATTTCATTTGTATCATCAAATTTATTCTACAAGCACATGAGTGCATAAGCATTTATAACGTGCTAATATAGAGGAAAAAGTAAGCAATTCTGTGTTTGTATGGACTCTTCAGCAGTTGACATTGTCTTTTGTTATTGCAGTTTTCAGGAGGAATCCCTGAAGAATGGCTCTGCAATTGGCAGCAATGCTTATAAGGATGTGACAAAGGAGAAAACCTTTGGTCTTCAACCTGTGTCATCTTACACTTCTGGTGAAGGTTTGCCATATGCACCTGAAGGGTGGCCTAATGCTGGTGATATATGGGGCTGGAAAGTGGCGGGAAGGAGGGCCAGGGATGGACATTTTACTGACAGATCCCTTACCCCTCCAGCATCTCTTCAGAAGGGTCGTCGCAAGCTAGAGTTTTGGAGCAAGGCTGATATTAAGAGATATCTTCAATTAAATTTTCCTGACATGACACCAGAAGCATTCTTTGCTTTATTTAGCTGGCAGATTCCCTCAGCTGACCAAACCCCCACAAAAGGTTAGCCCAAAACAGTTTCGCAATTTTCTTTTTCAACCATGTGCTGTTATTTTCTATTCATCTTTGCCTAGTTTTATTTGGTTGTTTTTATTTTGGTATTGTTTGGATTGGCTGTAGTTTAAGTATTTCAATTTTTTTTCCTGCATAAAAGCCCTTCTATTTTGTCTCAGTTTACTTAGTCATAGCTGATACTTTTCCCCCATGATTATCATGAGCCCCTACATTGTTTAACATTTACTCACACCAAAATGATTCACGGCTTTTTGTTATTTAATTGATGAGATGTGTTGGGATCTTATTTGCTAGAAAGGAGCAAGGCAAGAATCTTTTTGGTCTGAACTTTGTGAAATAAGTCGTTATTCTCTTATTATCTACATAGGAACTTGACTTCTAACTCGTACCTTTGCAACTTTTGGCCCCTCCATCTTATGTATTTTTCTTATTGCATGATGTATATGGCCTTCTAACCTTACAATCACCGGAAACAGTAGAAGATGGTGATACTGGTACCCAGAGAAAGTCAAGACGGAAAACGAAAAGTGTTGGTCGCCCAACTAAGAAATCCTCCGCCCTAGTTCCTTTCGGGTCCCTTGCAACACCTGATCAAGTTGCAAACTTTGATGCATATCTTGATAACTTGGATGTCATGCTTGATATTCCTCAAATTGAGTCAACAGCATCGGATCAAGATGCTTATGCTACTGCGATGGATGTTGAATCGATAGAGTTTTGCAAGAAAAAGCTTTCTTCCCTTCTTGCTCTAGATTTCCCTTCATTGGTCTCAAGCAGTGATGTTGCAGAACTTGCAACACTTGCATCACAAATTCGTGAAGATCCCAATCTCACTGTTGATCAACTGTTCAAGTTAAAGTTGGTGGAACAAGTTCCCTTAGCCGGTGAGGCCTTCCTTGAGGCTAAGGGGAGCATTGAAGAGGCAGACAAACTCATGGCTGATCTAGACGCAAAGAAACTCAAAATTCCTGGTCTCAGAAAAGAGTACAACGACTTGAAGGAAAAAATGTCTGAGAGAGAGGCTGAAATGGACATAAGTGCTTTATCTATCCAAGAAATTGATGATCAAATTCGGCAACTCCAATCAAAACGGAACCGGATATCTAGTGCCCTTGAAACCATGCAGAAGGATAAAGATAGCCTCACTTCTGAACTATCAAACGTTGCCAACTCAATTTCATCCCTTGTTAATGAGATTCAGTCTGGATTATCTCAGAAATCAAAATGGGATCTGAAGAAAGCCAACAATGTTCGACGTGTAGCTGAGATACAAGAAAAGTTCATCACTTTAAGAGGGTTAACGTTTTAATCAAAGTTTCTCACTGTGTTAAGAACTCTTTAGGATAATAACTATCTATGACAGTGATATTATGTAATATATCTATCTATGTTTCTAACTAATGGGTCTGCATCTATTGGAGGCTTTGTGATATGTGGTAACGCCTGTAGTCAAGTTAAAACTGCAAAATGACCTTTTTTATTTTAACTACTCTTTCCTCATGATACCTTTTTTTTACTTATTTTTATGCACATTTAATATTTGATTAATGATATATATACATGGTTAGAGTAGTTTTAAGGAAAAAAAATTGTCTAAAATGTAGATTACATTGTAGAAACTAAAAGTAAAGCAAAAGTTATTTTTCGGTAAACACTCTTCATGGTGTTAAGTGGGTATGTAATTTAATTTTATAAATTTTGTAATTGATCTTAAATATTAATGCTTAAAATGTCTTTTTTTGTCATTCAAAAATATAATATCTCTTAAGCAACATATATCATGTTATGCTTTTGATAATAACAAAATCTTTTAATTTAACTTATTACCTTCTTTCGAATTTTTTTTTTCAGATATAATTTTTTAAAAATTACACAAATAAACTCGTTGCCAGTCTATTACTTATATAGACCTGATCCTTCGGCCATTTTAGAAATCGGGCTCCCAGGGCCGTCATATCCGAATTTAATTTTTCGAAAATTGAACTGTGACCTAGTTGTTTTTATTTCAAAATATATATATGAAAAGTAATTTTAAAAAATCGATAAATTTAATTAATAATTAATATATTTAATATAATTTAAAATCATATATAAAACTTACAATTATTAGAAAACATTGTTAATAAGAAGTAATTATGATTAAGATTATTGATATTTAACTTAAATTTATGAATATTATTAAAAGTGATACAAAACATAATTATGAGTAATACTAATAATAATTAGTTCTTTTAAAATTATGTTGTCATAAAATTAATTAAAATATTTAAAATATTACAAGTTATTTTAAAATCTAACATTAAAATGTTGATTTAAATGATTTTATAATTAATTACAGCACACGACAAATTCTTCCCCGAAATTCATCTCCTCCTGTTACAATGTAGCGGTCTCTCCTATAAATATATAGTATAAATATTTTGGCAGATAATTTATTGTTGAATTAATTAAAATTTAAATATTTCATAAATTTATTTTTAATTAAAATTTTATTAAAAAAATTTATTTAATAAAGTTCTTAAAATACTTTATTATTTTTATCTTTAACTTATCTAACAAATATCTTTATTGTTTTTTTAATTTTTTCTAGTTTGTCCGCGAACCCACTTATTTCTTCTTCAAAATAAACTGATAAAAAAATTGGGGAATAAAAACTCAAATTCATCAAAAGAAATCGAAAAAGAAAAGATAGAAAAAAATAGTCAAATAACAATATGGCTTAAATAAAAATAGAAATCTAAAACCCTAATTAAATCTAAAACCCTAATTAAAAGTTGAAAATAGTTAATTTTTTTAGTTAAGGTGTCATTATTCTTAATATATATATATTTTTTAATTTCTTATAATCTTAGAAAAACAACTCTTGGTCTTCTAGTGAATCCAAGGGTTATTTGTGTTGTGTAGTAATTTCTACTTTTTCTTCCATTCTTCTGCATTTTTCTTCTCAATTTTTCTCTATGGATTCAAACGAAACCCAGTGGGGTTCCAAGGCATGGCACCTTCTATCTCTCCTTCGCGCCAAATCCCCTCTCATTCAATGCATAACCAACTTCGTCTCCATGGACATCGTCGCCAACACCCTCCTCTCCGCCGGCGCCTCCCCCGCCATGCTCCACGCCGTCCAGGAGCTCCCCGACTTCACCCCCCGCGCCGCCGCCCTCTGCGTCAACGTCGGCACTCTCTCCCCCTCCTGGCTTCCCGCCATGAAAGCCGCCGCCGAAATCTGCAACACGCTCCGCACGCCCTGGGTCCTGGACCCCGTCGCCGTTTCCGCCTCCGCCTTCCGCTTCGAAGCCTGCCAGGAACTGCTTCTTCTCCGCCCCACCGTCGTCAGGGGAAACGCCTCCGAGATCATCGCGCTCTCACTCGCTTCCGCAGAACCGAACGCCACTGCTTCCAAGGTAATCAATCAATCAAACAATTTAATTTCTAACAAATATATTAAACCCTAACAATTTAGACACTCACGAAGATTGAGTTATTCATAGATTTTTGTTTGTATTTTATTTTTTAAATTAAAATATTGATTCAATTGTTTTATTAAAACACTATGTAATATAGCTCCATTGTGAAGGGTGTGGACAGTGTTCACGAGTCAATGGATGCTGTTGAAGCAGCAAAGGTCTTAGCTCGGATAAGTGGTGCCGTAGTTGCAGTGTCAGGAGCCACTGACATTGTCACGGATGGAAATCGAGTTGTTGGTGCTCACAATGGGGTGGCCATGATGCAGAAAATAACAGCAACTGGGTGTTCAGTCACTGCACTCATTGCTGCCTTTGTTGCTGTTGACAAAAGCCATGCTTTGGATGCCACAGTGTCAGCATTAGCAGTATTTGGTGTCGCTGGTGAGCTAGGAATGAAGATGGCCAAAGGTCCAGCATCGTTGCGAATGCACTTGATTGATGCACTCTACGGACTTGATGAAGCTGCCTTGAATTCTCATGTTAATATCACCAGTCTGTGATGAAAATATGAAGATCCTGCATGCGAATTGGTAATTATCATAAAATTCTTGTGTTATAATTTTCTATGGTGTCCATTGATTGAACAGGAATGTGGATTGTTAATTCAATGAGATGGTGCAGTAAAGATCCCTCTACAATTTATGACAACAATCACTTGTATCTACTTAGTAACGACAGAATCTTCATATAGTTTAAAATGACTCAGGATTTCACCCCTTTCTTAGTATGGCCATCATTTTGTATGTATAGGTTTTTGTGTTCAGATTAAACTCCTAGTTTGTTTCGTTTATAGGATTTGATTTGGTGGAAGTTGTTTGTGAACTCCTGCTGCGTTGTTAATCATATCGTCAACTGGTAGACTAGTGTATGCATATGAACTAATAAGTGACATTTTCTTCCATTTCATGATTCATATGCAGTAACTTCTCTTTCATTGTCTGAATTTTTCTTGATTATCTTTCATCATGCTTTGTTTTTCTTTTTTTCTCTCTCTACAGCATATGTTGACACCATACAATAGCTAATGCTTTTGGAACATAATGCTAGCTTATTACTGATTTGCTTAATTTTATAGTTTTACTTGTAAACTGCCATTGGCTGAGTTTGAGGCAATTATTGCTTCTGCTTGTATTCAAAAATAAAAATCCGACCAGTAATACTTAAAGCGCCACAATCTATCATTGTCTGTAAAAGAAAAAAAAAAAAGCAAATCAGCATATGGTTTCTTTTCTGGGGAATACAACTAAGATTTCAGGTACATTCTGCAAACGAAGTATCAAACTGACAATATACAAGACCAATCTCAGTCATCAGTGATCAAACAGCACCCAGTTTTAGTATTTCAAATACACAGTGATCCTCAGCAGCGTCTCTGCACCATCAGTGGAAATCTGTCCTGGTGGGATAAGAGCTCTCAGTTCTGCAAAACCCCTTGCATTCTTGAACTTCCCTGTGCCCCCTAGTACAGATATTCGTGACATGGTGCTTCCTATCTTATACAGGCCATAAAAGTTCAAGCTATCACCATATTCCCCTCCTTCAAACAGGGCTGTAAAAGCCATCATCTGTCTAGTCCCATCAGCTGAACTTGCCACATACACTCCTTGAGCCTTCCCAATTAGTTGGGACCCCTGTTCAGGTTGAGAGGTCAGGATATCATCAATGACAGTAATCGTACCAAAGCTTAGTCCCAGTCCATCTGGTCCTAACTGCAGCTGGGCATTGTTTTGGTTGTTGTTGTTGTCGGAGTTTGGTGCAAATGAAGTACCAGCCAATCCAGTTCCTAGTGGAATACCAAAAACTCCATTGACAGTAGGGTTAGCACCGTTGGCATTGGGGATGGGAATTCCACCTTGAGGGGTGTTGAATCCTACTGGCGTTGCAAAGGGTATTTGACCACTGTATATGCTTCCCAGCAAGCCGGTCACTGGTCGAGCTGTCGGGTTACTACCCCCCAGAATGTCATGCATGTATAACTCAATAACAGGTTCTTTCCCAGTGGCTGCAATGGGGTCAACTGCTGCTACAGTTATGGCCAAATTTGCACAGGCAAGCAAAATTGCAAGGGAAGCTGAAGTGAATGATCCCATAGCCATCTTGTTTACAAGTGTTTCATAGGTATTCTTCTATATGGTATTGAATTTTGAGAGGATGTGGAATGAAATGCCTGTCTTAGTGTTATATAGGCGGGAACACACTGTTGAAGTGGTTGAGACATTGGTGATAATGAAGTTGTTGAACTTAACAGGAAAGTAGATTAGTTGTGCCTTAACCAAATGAGTCAACATTTGTGTTCAATGGCATTGTTTTGATGTAACGAAAGAAAGTGCCTGTGCTATGAGGTTCATTGTGTAGGATTCCATAGAAGAAAAAAGTTATAGTGTGCTGCGTCACAACCACCCTATTAACCTGTAATAATTTACATATATATGATAAACCATATATTTTAATTACTTTAATGGAAATTAAAATATTAAGATAGCTTTCTGTCACAAAAATTTCTCATTCTATATATAAAGATTTAAAAACTTATATCGTCTCGGATAAAAAAGAAATTAGAAACGACAAAAGTTAGAAATAGCAGGAGTGTAGCTTTGAATGTAAGGAAATGACCATCATTGTAGCAAGTAGAATTGGTGTCCATGTGATGAAAAATAGACTGAGAGAAGATGAAGCCCTTGGAGCATATGATGTGTACAGATACACAATTCCACATATAGAGGCAACATAAAACAACGTTGGCATTAAAAGTCCAAAGGAGTACCTTCGATAAACACACTACTAAAGATCCACATTTCGCATCGATGTTATTATTACATAGGTTTGTTTTCGATAAATTTTGTAATTTTCGGATCGCATAATACAAAATATGTTTTTCTAAAATTTAAAATCATATTAAATTTCTCTTCAAGAGACAACTCAAGTTATATCTTGTTAATTTTGTATGCACAAGATAAATCATGAATATGTCTCAATGTCACCATAATATTCAATATTAATACCAAAAGGCCTAACCCAATTAATTTTTTTAATAATGTGCATCAATGTATATTTAGAGACAAATTTTTATATATTTTTTTTATACAAACTTAAGTTAAAAGTGTTTCACAATACGTAAATTCTTCTTTAAAAGATGCTTTAATTCCACTATGTTACAATATTATAACATTGTTTATGGTTTTCAACGAGTACATAAGCCTCATGTAATTTGAAGCACCCGATTCAAAATACGAATTATCAAATTCAAACTTGGAAATTAAAAAAAAATGTGATGAACAAGTTTTAAAGTTTAAATTTTATGCAAACACTCTTGTAATTCTTATAATATTCTAAATAATTTAATGAATTGTTTTTTTTAATTTAATTTTAAAAAAGTGAACTAAAAAATAGTTTAGTATATTACTTTTAAACAAAAAGTTCAGGTATTTGTATAATTTATTTTAGTTCAATGAACTACCCTTTTTTAGTTTATTTAATTTCTTTAACATCCCTATTTCATTTATCTCTATCGAAGTAATTAATTATTTATCTTTTAAGTTTATAAACTTAAATATTTTCGTTTGGAAATTGGTCAAACGGTAAATTTCTAGAAAAATACCATTATTCACATTGTATATTTTTTCTATCATATTACCTGGTTTAAGAACACCAACATCTAAACCCAGAAGGAAAAAGTTCCATAACTATTATATCCTCTAATAGTAGTGGCTTCCTCTACTATACAAAATGTCTCTTGCATTTAAAAAATTCTTAAAATACCAATAATATCCTTATTATTTTATATATTAAATAATTTTTTTTTCTCATGTTTACATAAACATCTCTCTCATTTTTTTTCTTTTAACAATAGTAAAAATAATGTTGGATGTTATTAAAATATTTACAATTTAATATGATTAATTTTAAAAATTCAGTTTAACACATTATTTTCAAATATTTAGTTTTTGAATAACCAATTCAATGTTACTTGAAAAAAAATATAGATATTTCTTAATATTTATTAGATTTTTTTATTATTTATGAAGAAAGTTTGTTAATATTTATTAAGAGAGAAGTTAACAATTTTTTAATTAATTGTACTTATTTGTCTACTTGACTCAATATGAGAGAGAAAAAAAATATAATAAATAAATTTTAAAATAAAAGTAATGAAGAGATTGTTGATATATTGAGCATTAAAATAAAATAATGAAGAGATTTTGTTAAGTGCAAAAAAATAATATATATTGTGCAGGAACCACTACAACTCCCAAAATATCCATAAAGAATTAGAGGTGCAAAAAGTGCATAATGAGTGTCATGCATCAAGTACATGCACTTCATAATAAAGAGTATGAAGTTAACTAAAATAACAAGGAAATTATATTAGCTAAACATACACAAAGTTTTGATTATCATAGTCTAATTAAAATTAGATTAATTTGTTCGCATTTTAAATATTTGACTGTTACATTTTTAAAAAGAAAAAGCTTAAAACTTACTATTAATTATATCTTTTAAGCCAATTATAAATGTTCGGTCCAGTATCATTCAATGTTACAATCGATACAGTGACAGTGGCTCCTAGTTTTCAAGGAAATGATCAAAAATATCATTGTTGTTTGTCATCCCATAACATTTTTATGAAAATATTTTCATTACATTAATATTTTGAGTTACTGAAGATTAAACTCAGAAATCTTTCCTTTAAAAATCATCAATAGTGATCATTAAGTTGTCCCATTCTCAATCATACTATGATCCATGGTTAACCAACCTAGTCCAAGTTACAAATTCTCAAGGAACAACTCATCAAAAGGTTGTTTCATGGGATCATAAGTTCAAACACATTGACAAAAACAAAGACAAAATAATCTCATAAGAACATAACTAATCACAAATAACATCACCACCACACTTTATAGTAGTTCAATGCAAGTGAACAGTGATTCTGAGCAGTGTCTCAGCACCATCAGTGGAAACTTGGCCTGGTGGGATAAGAGGTCTCAGCTCAGCAAACCCTCTTGCACTCTTGAACTTCCCTGTGCCTCCTATCACACACAATCTTGACATGGTGCTTCCTATCTTGTACAAGCCATAGAAGTTCAAGCTATCACCATACTCCCCTCCTTCAAAAACTGCTGTGAATGCCATCATCTGCCTGCTCCCATCTGCAGAACTAGCCACATACACCCCTTGAGCCTTCCCAACCAGTTGTGACCCCAACTCAGGTTGATAGGTCAACACATCATCAATCACAGTCACTGTGCCAAAACCAAGCCCTAGGCCATCAGGTCCTAGGGCCAACTGTGCATTGTTTTGGTTGTTGTTGTTGCTGTTTGGTGCAAAGATGGTGCCAGCCAAGCCAGTGCCTAGTGGAATGCCAGTGACTCCATTCACTGTGGGAAGGGCACCATTTGCATTGGGAATGGGAATGCCACCCTGTGGGGTGTTGAACCCTACTGGGGTGGCAAAGGGCACTTGGCCACTGTATATGCTGCCTAGCAACCCTGTCACAGGACGTGCTGTAGGGTTACTGCCCCAAAGAATGTCATGCATGTACAGCTCCATCACAGGTTCTGTGCCTGCCATGCAAATTGGCACTGCCATAAGGGCAAAGAGAAACAACATTGCAGCACAAAAAACTGTGGTGGATGATCCCAAAGACATGGTTTTGTGCTTGATTTGTTTGTTTCAGGAGAATGGAATGGTTGTTTTGAATTGAGTGAAATGGAATTCATCTCTTGGTCTTATATAGTACTGAGGAATTAATGCAGTGTGTGTGTGTGTGTGTTTGTGTTGGAGTAGTTGTGAGAAATGGTGGTAATGAAGTTGTTACTACCATAACATATTAGTTGTGCTTTGAGCAATTTGAATGAGCCAATTTGCATTTTTGAGATATTGAATGGACTGATAAAGTAATTGTGCAGTTTTTTCTTCTTCTAAGACAAGTTTTTGAAGTTTTTTTGCCAAGTGCAACACTGCTATAACTAAGAGTAAAGATTTCTGTGTCATGTGTATGATGAAAAATCATCACTATGATACTATATTAGAAATAGTGCATGTTTTCGACAAAAATGGTTCAATATCCTTCACGTAATTAAAATTTTAGACCATGTGGAAAAGGGAAAATGAAGATCATGAAACAATTAATCGAAATTGCTTTTACCAAAAATTTTTAAGGGTTTAAAATTTGCTCCCTAGAAACTTCAAAGTGTTGCGATTTTTAAATCTTCCTTTTTTTTTTTTTTTTTTTTTTTTTTAAATTATTTTTTTAATTTTTTTTTTTTTATTTTTTTTTTTTTTTTTTTTATTTTTATTTTTAAAAAAAATATAAATTATTTTAAATTAATCTCACTTAATTTTAATATATTTTTTTTTTTTT
>Ga0099825_1008601_pt1 | contig 12003 bp, 12 predicted proteins | sample SiratroredBW_FD_76838 | JGI IMG/M metagenome (GOLD analysis project Ga0099825, IMG submission 76838) | Root nodule microbial communities of legume samples collected from California, USA - Siratro red BW | ecosystem: Host-associated > Plants > Roots > Nodule | place: USA: California | collected...
ACACACTCACACCAAATCAAGACCAAAATCCAATTGCTTGCTTGCTGCCATTGCTTAGCTGAACTTGTCTTGTATGGCTTCATCAAATTCATTTAGTATTGTGAGAATACTAACAGTTTTGTTGGTGTGATGTTAAGAAAACTTAATCGCAAGATTATTTATATTAACAATTGTACTGCTAAGAGGGGAATTTTGGGTTCTTATTCACCAAAGACCACTAAACAAGAAAGTCTGAAGAGTATATTTATAAACCTAAAAATAATAATAAAAGATATCACAAAAGAAGATTTGATAATGTGAAACATATTGTTGCTTTAGCATTCAAACATAGATTACTCCTTCTAAAATACTTTAGCATCTTTTGCACAACATTGAATAATATATAAATAAATAGATTCTTTAATTTAAATAATATTTATTTTAATGTTATTATCATATGTACTAACCAAACAATGAGAGTTATTGTGAGAGTATATACTAAATTTTTTTATCAAATTGTTTTTAAAACTAAATATTTAAATTTACACCTATAGCAGTTGGTCAAACATAGGAACTATGATTTGATCACTTATTAAATTAATATAAAAAATGTCAATCAAGTGATTGAATTGAATTACAAAAAATTGTATATGTGGTGATCTCTCAAACAAAATACCTATGTTTAAAATAAATTTTCAAATATGTTAGTTTGACCAAGTGTTGATGCTATATTTTTTGTATTTCTTCATAAGAACCTTGTCGAAAAATATTTAGGAAAATACACTTTGTTAAGTTAATCTATTTTAACAAATTAGCTCAGTTCAAACTTGTTCCTGAACAAGTTCATCAAATAAAATATTTATCATATCATATCTTAACCAAAAATTTTGTCTAGAGTCTCACAATGAAATTATGCTTTTGAAAAAATTTTAGAAATTAATTAAATCACAATTCAACCACTCATTCTTGTAATTTTCTTATTTTTCACATGGTATTGAGCCACATCATTTCTCCATTATTGTGAAGTGAAAAGCATTAAGAAACAACTTCGAAAGAGAGTTTGTTTTTCTCTCATTCAACCAAATTGTTGGAGTTGTGGTGTATTTTATGAATCCAACATCTCTCTTGAAGAATTTGAAGATTGGATATGATCATGAAGACTTAGATACGTTCTTAGAGGATATTGTGTTGTTTAGGATTCATTGTAAGCTCTTTCTTGATTTAATCTTATAATTATATTTAGAAAGCTTTTTCAATAGAATTAGAGTTTGTCTAGGTGATAAAATGTGTTTTAATTTATTAAAAATATATTTTTAATTTGTTAAAATTATTCTACTATTAAGAGAGAGTCCAAATTAAGTTGTAAACTGTTTTTGAAGCTTTCTTTGTACAAAATATGAGATCAATACCATATTTGATGAAAAACATAAATCTTCACCTGTTTATTCTTTTCTGTCATGGTTATCTTGTTTTAAGTTATATTGTTTTCATTTTTTGTATTCATCTTGGAGTGTTTAGATGTCTCTAGATACGGTTTCTAGATTTACTATAATAATAAAGTGTTACTAATTAAGTGTGAAAATCAACCTTGTTACTTTGAGGGAGAATGGAAAGTGAAAAGATAATATTGGGAATGGTGTATAGAGTGGCGAAGCCAGTGTTTTTGACTAAAAAAACCAATGGTGAACAAAATGCTGTAGGAAATAGAATGTAATAGATTAAATTAGGGTAGGAAAAACATTTTCGGATCTGGAGAATTGATGATACAAATAAATATACATTGCATAGCGATGTCTGACTAATGATGATATAGGGCATGATGGAACATATATCACAAATTCTGAAAAACGAAACCTTTCCTAGTACTTTGCATGGCGGATTCTTCGTAATAAAAAAACACGTGAAGAATATGTAAACCATCTGTTTTTTCTTTCTGCGGGTAGCCACTCAAATATGGTAGACTTGTGACTTATGAATTGTTATTGTAATTGCACATCATGACAATGGTAAACAAAATTTCATACAGTTTGAACTATGAGGCGTATGGAATAGATGTAATAAGATGGGGAAATGCATGTGAGCAGTTATAATAAGGTCAACATGACAACATAGGAACAATATTATCTTGAGGAATGAAAGAATAGATGTCTGTGGAGGAAATTTTTACTCTAACACAAATTAGAATCTCGTTTTGGATAACTAATGAGTATAATAAAGCAAATTTTGCATCATTGATCATATTCTGAGACTATCAAGAAAGGATTCACGAAGGTCCCTGTTGAAAAACTTGCTGAAATACTCTGCATTTGTCAATTTCTTGTATACAGCTACGTTCCCTTCACCTATAAGCTTGTCAGCAGGTCCAATGTCCATATGAGGGCTTGGATAGCAGAATGTCACTATTGAAAGTCTTTCCTTCAACTTATGTACTACAGCTCTGTGCTCAGGTGCTTTGTATATCCCATTGCTCATCACCTGCATAATGGAAAAAACATGCAACATCAAACTCAGGTTTTTTACATTGTTATGCCTTTGAATTAAAAATCATCCTGTATTGTAAGTTTGTAGATTTAGGATAACCACTTACAATGTCATAAAAACAATGATTTCTGATCATAGTGTAAATTTTTTATTTTGAGGAAGTCTCATTTTCCAAATGGCAATTATTGCTGAATTATAATGCAGTAGTTCTACTGATTTATCCATTAATTTTATCTGTAACAAACTTCCAGTAATCTATCCATGATTGAATGTGCTGCCTAATGAGTCACAGATACAAACCTCAATAATTTGGCCAATGTTTACAACAATGGCCCCTTCTATAGGCTCAACATTGACCCATTTTTTATCTTTGAGGAACTGCAACCCAGAAAAATCAGCACAGTCAAGCAAGAGAGTGATCCCAGAATTGTCAGCATGGGGCACAATCCCAAGAACTCTTTCAGGCTCTGGACAGGGTGGGTAACAATTCATCCTTATATCATATAGTCCTTCTCCGAAACTTTCTGATATCTGTGTATCTTCAAGCCCCAAAGACGTAGTAATGAACTTTATGATTGCAATTGTAACTTCCCTTATATCTTCAGAATATCTCTCTAATGTTTCCCTGACAATCAAATGCAAAATGACACCCTTAGAAGCATGAGAATAGAAATTTCACATTGGAATTTCTTAAAACAATCAAAGAGCAAGGAAATAGGTAAGTAATTAATGTTGATCTCTAGAACATTATAGTTAATTTTCCTGGCCAAGAGCTAACTTTGTTCTAAGTAAAAGTGTTCCTGAAAATATCATGATATAAACTGATTAAATATCATAAGGCATTGTTTTATTTGATTTTTTCAATATCTAACAGCTATTGGCATCATTAAGCTTTTTAGTTCAGTTTTTTATTACTCATGTACCTAAACTCAGGAGGGTTTTGTGGCCACAAATCCAATCTTCTGTTCTGAATGGGGAGGCATTTGAGAAAGATCATGTCATTCCAATCTAGTTTTTGATCTTCTGAGGTTACAAATGCTTGGCCATAGCCTTCAAGGCTTCCTGGTCTCTGTGCCGATAGCTTCTTCTCTTGCAAAGGAAGTTCAAAAAATCTTTGAACTTGATTCTCCATGTTCTTAACGGACGTATTTGAAATTCCGTGATTTACTAACTGGAGACAAAAAAAGAAAAGAAAATCAGGTATGAAGGAAGTAAAAGAAATACTGATAATCTCTACCTTACCTTTTGTTCTGTTCAATTAGCTTTTTATCATCCAAAATGGAAAAAATACACAGCTTTTGTGAGAATACAATATCTAATATAAGGATATTTGTCCAATTACTTAACCAAAAGGGAGAAGAATTTTCACAATAAAAAATATAAACTGAAACGAAAACATTTTAGGCTACATTATATATGCAGCTCGATCCATTGCACATAGTTGGCCATTGATTTTCAAACCAACAAGTAGAGAAAATTCTGAATTTACTATAAACAGCACCAATGCTAAAAGACATGTTTACATGGCTTGTGAAGTGATTGAAAGCAAATAGTTGTTACTTACTAGCTACTTGATACCCATCTAAGAATAAATACTAATCCATAACACTATCTAAGAAATCATTCTGAATTGGAACCAAAGATGTACCTGAAAAACACCCCAGTCTTTGCATGCAAGGTGAAGCTTTTGAAGCTGCAGTTGGTGTGTATGTGCGTTGACCAACTTTGCCATGTCTATGATGGGCACACGAAGAGATGGATCAGAAGGGTAAGGGCCAATGATGTTATCACCATCTTCATCTCTTATGTACCTTGGTGGCACTTTCTCTGGCCTTTGAAATGCTATCTCTTGAACACTTGGAACTGAAATGGATGATTCAAGGTTTTTTGGTCTCGAATCCATTGTCAAAGTCCCTTTGGGGCAATCAAGGAAGAAGATAAATATACCACACCTCTCCCCATATTGTAGGTCCCCTTTGAACAAATTTAATATTAGATGCTTGTGTGATTTTGTCTTTTTCTCTTCCCTGTGCAGATATGTTTCAAGCATGTGAGTTTTAGATGCACCCATCTTTATCTTTTTACTAGTGTTTAGAGCATTTAATATTTATTAACAAAAAGTATTTATAACATATAACAAAGAATTAATTCAACTAAATTGTAAATGTAATAAATGGTAATGTTTGTCAGTTGTGGTGTTAAGGAATATTCACTTTAAATCAAAATTAATGTTTAGAATTTGAAAGAAACAATTGATTATATATTGACTTTGGTAATATACACAATGCCCTAATATTATTTCAACAATTATTGGTTCATAAGTACGTTATCATTGTATTGATGTACAATGAACGTGTTTTATAAAAGGACAATGAAACATCTAACACCTTTTCTTTTCTTAAGTATGAGTATTATACCTACATGAATCAATATTTGAATGTTCACTAAAAAGATAAAGGATAAATCAGATTAAATGAATGATAATATTAAGAGAAAATAATAATTTACTGAAATAAAATATAATGATCTCCTTTAAGGTCATAGAAGATTCTCAATTCAAACTAATTTCAATAAATCCATGTTGTAAGTGTTAACATGAGTTTTACTTTTATGATTTGCTAGATGTTAATGGAGACCAACTTCTATAAAAACATAAGTGGTAAAATCACGGTCTACATAATAAAAAGCTCTTAAATTTTAAAAAATAAAATGTTAAATGTTATTAAAAAAATTGACTACATGATAAATGTATCACACATTTTCTGAAATTGACTTAAAAAGAACGAAAAACAATATACCATATAGAATGAAAAATAATATAACATATACAGATATATGATACAGTAAAAAAAATCAATTTTATCTACGAAAAAATTTCGTAGATAATGTTTAAATTCCATATGTAAACAGTAATCACATGCAGATTATATACGGAAAGAAATTCATATGTAAATATGACGTGGGTAATTTATTTATGGAATTTTTTCTATTGTAATTTATCTATGGAATAATTTGTATGTAATGTTGTAGATAAATATAACGTACATTACATACGAAATTTTTTCATATATAATTTATCTACGGAATAATCCGTATGTAATTTATCTACATCATTACATACGGATTATTCCGTAGATAAATTACATAAGAAATTTTCCGTATGTAATTTATGTATGGAATAATCCTTTTGTAATTTATCTACAACATTACATACAAAATATTTTGTAGATAAATTACATGTAAGTATTCTAATTTATTTGTTATCATGTAATGAATAATCTAAAATAAAAGTTCATCCACATAATCCAAAATCAAGTTCTAATACCACATTAACAATAAGTGATAGCATATTTAAATTCAAGTTCCAAATCAAGTGGTAATCCATATATAACGTAAAACCAAGTAATGTAATACATATATAGTGGTCCAAAAACATATAATCGACATCAAATTCCGACAACAAATATTTTAAATCAAATACTAATAGTGCATAAGTTCCAAATGAAAAATGATTGTCTAATAAGTAGAGTAGTGAGGATGATCATCTTTGTCTTGATCTTGATTTTGGTGTTCATTATTCCCTTGTGATCCATGTTCATGTTGTGATGATGGTTGGTGTTGCTCCTGTTCTTGTTGAAATACAGTCCGTGCATCCGGTGGAAGTAATGTTTGGATAACCTTAACAAGTGATTGTACTTGCTGACTTAGTTTATCATTTGAGTCCTTATAAGTTTGAACTTCTTGTTTTAGTTCAATAAAGTCTTGTGAATGACTTGAAGATCCATGATATATGAGCTTATCAACATACGTGGAATTGTAGGTGACCTGACCAATGTCGTAGATGCGACCTTCAGTAGATTTTCCTCCTACAGCACGAATCCAAGTTTCATTCCTTATTCTTTCTTCCTCTACAGGGTCTATAGGGGATGATTTTGATGCCCCGCCATAGGATGCAACTTCTGATATGGCTTGAGAAAACTTGTTCTCAAATTCCTCCTGTTATTCAAAAATATAAACTAAATTAGTTATACATATACATATTATAATAAAATAAATAACAAAACAATACTATACTTACATGTGTCTTCCTAGATCATTCATCCACAAATTCAAGAGTACCCTTTCGTACATGTGTTTGCTTAAAACCTCATCTACATGTGGTGGACGACCCATCTTCTTCTCCTACAAACATCATCATTAATATAAGAAGTTATAAAGAATCAAAATTATTTGTGTTTAGTGTACTTACCATGCGAATTGCATGATATATCTAGTAATGGAACCTCCTCTGTGTAAAATGCCACCTATTTCAGATGCCCAATTTTGTTGGGCTTGTCAACACTTTGCACGATAGGTTGCAGAATTCCATATGGATAACAAGGAGTTCCACACATCATCAAACATCCAATTTGGATTTTTTTGAGTTTTGTATGCTTGCATGAACTTTCTGACAGCCTATGTGAAGCTTTGGAATGAATTCTTTTTTATCATTTGCTCATATTCCGGTCTCCAATTGACCTTCATCTATGTAAACACAATTGGGAGTAGTAGATGAGAGATAGCTATATAGTAATTGTTTACTAACAATCCACATGGTAAAAAAAGAAAAACAAACAAAAACAAGAAGCATGATAAATTTGATTGGTAAACATAACATTAGTAGCGATTGATTACACACCAAACCAAAAAAATTATTGATTACACATTATATAAGAATGATAAATATGATAAAACTTACTTTGAAACGTTGGAAAAAACTGTCTTTATTTGGATCAGGTATTTGAATCCCATGTAGGCCACAACTGACGATATTGTTGTTGAATGGTTTGTGTAATGGCTTGTGATGCAATCCTACATGGATAAAACCTTAATAGGAAAAAGTGATTCCAAAATTAGTATTAAATAATTTGATATAACATATAATGCAAACAACTTGTTATTTAATTCTTACCCTTGACCATTAGGTGAAATCATAGGAAGAGCAGCATTAAATGGGGTACCATCCTGAATGTCTGATTGCTCATCACCTCCATGACCTATAGACGGTGAAGGTCCTGATAATGGTGGTACCCTTAGCAATGGTGATGGTACTGATGATGTTGATGGCATGGTAGGTGAAGTTGTAGGTGTCGATGCAACAAATGGGGATGGAGAAGATGTGATTGGAGGGAGCACTTGTCTTGACATAAAAGGAATGTTAGCATCAACATCAAATGGAGGAGATGTGGTTGTAGGCACAACACCTCCTAACTGGGTTGGTATATTGACATTAGTAGGGGATGGAGATGATATAGGTGCAGGACTTGGGGTTGGGATAGTTATTTTCAGCACATAGTGTGGCCTTTTCTTTGCTCTTTTGCCCTTATTCACATGGGGACCTGAGGGTTGGGGTGGGTCACAACCTCATCCTGACATATCTATAAATACAAAATAAACACAAAAATAATGGTACTAATTATTAATGAAAGCAACATACATAAAATTAAAGACATACAACATAATATAAAAATATTTCTAATAACAATCATCAACTTCTAGCAATATCTTTACAAAATAAAATTAACAAAAGAGAAGTATAAACTTCAATCATTATCATTAAATCCTCCTTCTTCATTCTCTTCTTCAGAATCATTATCTTGAACTTCTTCTTCACCATCTTCTTCAAAATCATTATCTTCAAAGTCACCCTCTTCGATGTTCTGAATCATAATTTTCAAACTCCCCTTCTTCATTGTCATCTTCTACATCATTACCTTGAAAGTTCTCATCCTCTTCATCCACTTCTTCGACATCAACTTGTGTATGTTGTAATCCCAAAACCTGCTCAACTTCAATTACTTCATTTACATGTGATATTTTATCTACTTGGTAAGAAACATCATCATTTGCCATATCATGAGCTTCTATGCGACCTCTCGGCTTGGTTTTGATTGCAACACACCAACCTTGCTTATCTTTTCTTGATGTAGGATATGGTACATAAAATACTTGTCTTACATTATTTGCAAGGATGAATGGGTCAAAAGGTAAATACCTTTTATCCATGCAAATGTCCACCGTTCCAAATTTGGATTCACTATTGTACCTCTACGTGATGGATCAAACCAATCACAGTAAAATACAACCACTTTTTTGGTAGAGCTAGAAGTATAATACTCTAACTCGTATATGTGTTGAATGATCCATAGAAATCATCTTCACCTTCTTCTATAAGTCCTTTCACATAAACACCACTATTAATCATATTTTTTCCTTGCTTCAAGCATAAGATGAAATTTATAGTCATTCACAAAATATGTGTGCCATTCATTAACACATGTGAAAGGACCATGGGATAATTCTCGTAAATGTGTGTTTTCCACACTTAAAAGCTCCTTGTTAACCTATAATCATGACAAACATTAATAGTTGCATTCTATTAACATATAAGACAAAACATTTTTTTATAAATTTGAAAGATACATACTTGATCCTTGAACCATTGGGGGAAATGTAGATGTATATGAGTTGATACATTTGATTGGTGTATTTGTTGAGATTGCAAGAATGAACTATGAATATTTATTAATGAAATGAACATTAATAAATACATTAACGAAACGAACTACAAATAAAGTCAACTATTTGAATTACTCACTCAAGATACGGTTTAACTTTGGTGCAATTGATCAACACATGCATATGGATGGAATTTCACTCTTTTTGGGTTAACCAATGAATTGACTTCTTCCCTGCATGACGACCAGGTACATTAAAGATGGACAACATTGAAGGACACCTTTCACCTTGAACAAGGATTTCATTTCTTCGATTTCGTGGGGATAACATGAAGTTCTTGAAATAGTGAGAACAAAAATAAGTTGTCTCTCGGTGTAAGTAAAATGCACAAATTGATCCTTCAACTCGAGCCTTATTTTTCACGGATCATTTAGAATCACCCATGAATCTATAAAACGAATAAAGGACGAATGAATTTAGTGTTTTGTAAAATAAGTAATACATTTGAAGTTAATGCAATGACAATATTCTTACCTTTCAAATGGATACATCCACCTATATTGAACTGGTCCACCAAGTCTTGCTTCATGTGCAAGATGGATAGGGAGGTGTTCCATTGAATCAAAGAATGAAGGGGGAATATTCTCTCAAGTTTGCAAAGAATTATTAGAATATTTTTTTTCATTCTTGCCAAGTCACTATCAGTCAATGTTGTAGATCACAAATCTCTGAAGAAATGACTAACTTCAATAAGTGGATTCAAAGCATGAATCGGTAGTGAACTAAATGCAATAAGAAGTAAACATTCCATGAATGCATGACAATCATGGCTTTTCATCCCAGACATCCTCCCCTTCTCTACATCAGTACATCTAGCCAAGTTAGAAGAATAACCATCAGGCATTCTAAGTTCTTTAAGCCAACGACAAACCATTTTAACTTCCTCTATAGTTAAAGTGTAATTTGGTTTTGGCTTTAACATCTTGCCATTGCTATGCAACTTTAACTCTAAATCTGATCACCTACAATACAGTGTTATGTTTTTTCTTACCTTGTCATTGTCTTTTGTCTTACCTTTCACATCCATCACAGTGTTGAAGATGTTGTCAAAGAAATTTTTCTCTGTATGCATTACATCAAGATTGTGTCTCAACATATTATCTTTCCAATATGGAAGATCCCAAAAGTTCAATTATACCACTCTCCATATCCTGGTAATTTTCCTACATGAAGGTTATCAACCACTTTAGGTAGATCCCTGATTACATGCCAAATCTGTTCAAATGTCAACATAGATGGAGACCCACCCATTTCAACTTTTCCCTTTTTGAAAGCATTTTTATTCCTCCTAAATGTATGATCATTGGGTAGGAATCTATGAAGTGAGTCAAACCAACTATTTTTCCTTTCATTGTTTAATCTAAAGGCCTTTGTATCCTCCATACAATATGGGCATGCCAATTTACCTTGAGTCCCCCAACCTGATAACATGTCATATGTAGGAAAATCATTAATAGTCCACATCAAAGTTGCTCTCATCATAAAATTATTCTTCCTTGAAATATCGTATGTTTCAACACCATTCCACAACTTTTTCAGATCATCAATCAAAGGTTGTAAATAAACATCGATACCATTCTTTGTATTACGTGGTCTAGAAATGAGACAAGTCAAAAATATATAAGGTCTAGACATGCACAATTAAGGAGGAAGATTGTATGGGGTCACAATTATAGGCCAACAAGAATAAGGCTTTGTAGATGCTTGAATAAATGGATTAAATACATCGAGCATAGACCAAGTCGCACATTACGTGGTTCTGCAGCAAAATCTGGATGTACTTTATCAAAATACTTCCAAGCTTGACCGTCACATGGACGACGTAATACACCTGAATCTCTTCTATTCTCATAGTGCCATGTCATTTAATCTGTAGTTTATACCGATTTGAACAATCTCTTTAACCTTGGAATTATGGGCAAATAAAACATTGTCTTAATTGGAATTTTTTTGTTTTCATTTCTCCAGCTTTTGGGGGATGATACCTTGGCTTATTACAAAATTTACATTGTAGTAGACCTCCATCATTTTTTCCATATTCGTTATCATAAAAAAGCATACAACCTTTCACACAACAATCAATCCTCTTAGCTTCTAATCCCAACTTAGACACTAACCTCTTAGCATCATAGTAATTTGTTGGCAAATTCTCCTTCATGATCCAACAACATTTTTGTAATAAAATCCAAACAGTGATCAGGGACATTCCAATTAGACTTGCAAGCTAACAATCTTACACAAATCGCTAATTTTGAATTTGTTGCCCCTTCAAACAATGGCTTATTGGCCTCTAACAACAAATTATAAAATCGTTGATCTTTTTCATTTGGAGGCTCATCATGTTATTTAAATTTGACGATTCAAATGTTGCATGTTGTCTAAGAGCATCAAACACCATGTCATTCATTTCCATAAAATGTTCATCCTCACCTTCAGGCACATCTGAAACATTACTTGAACGACCCACGCAATTGTCATTAACATGTGGTAGTTCTTCCCCATGATTAATCCAAACATAGTAGTTAGGCATAAAACCATTTTTGTAAAGATGAAGCTTAACCATTTCAATTGGAAAAATACGTCTACAATGACATTTATTGCATGGACATCTTGTTTGTCTTTCATTCAAGTAAGTTTGTTGTTCACAGGCTTTAATGGCAAACTGTCCAACCCCATTTACAAAACTTTCTTTCAAACCTCATTTACCACTATAACATCTATCGTACATCCAATCTCGATTAGTATGAAATCAATCCATTTTCTGTATATTGAAAACATAAATGTATTATATAAAAATAAATCCTACTTAAGGTAGTAGGCACCAAAACTTTTTAAAGCATTTTCACCATTTTGACAATATTAAAGTATATTGACAATATTATTCACCATTTTTACACACATGCATATATATATATATATATATATATATATATATATATATATATATATATATATATATATATATATATACATATATATATAAAA
>Ga0099825_1008604_pt1 | contig 11993 bp, 6 predicted proteins | sample SiratroredBW_FD_76838 | JGI IMG/M metagenome (GOLD analysis project Ga0099825, IMG submission 76838) | Root nodule microbial communities of legume samples collected from California, USA - Siratro red BW | ecosystem: Host-associated > Plants > Roots > Nodule | place: USA: California | collected...
AGAGAGGCCCAAACCCAATATTTGGAAAGTGTATACACGTAGGAATAAGGGGGTAAAACCAAAAGTCAGTTACTGAGAGGTGCTGAGCTGTCGAGGAGGTGGGGGTATTGAACTTGTAATAAGGGAGAGAGAGAGGGGGGGTGGGGGTTAGTTATGGAGAATATTATGGGAGATTAGGATAGAGAAGCAATTTCTCTGAGGAGCTCCGGCTCTGGACGTTTGCTTTGTATTGTCATTTTCGTTTTCCTTACCAGAATACATTTATCATATTATTCCCTTTCTATCACTATGCCTCTTAAAAATATAGGATTAATATTTGCACATGTGTCCTACTCACACAAAAGATTAAAAAGGTATTTTTGTGTGCAATTACACATCTAAAAGTTAGCCACTAGTTGCTGTAAAACAGAGTGTAGCAAAGAATCTCTAGTTTTTTTAGCTATTAGAATGTTTGGTAGGAGATAAAATTAATGAGCAAAGAATGAAATGAAAAGATTTAGCTTTTCAGTGGAAAGTGTTTGGTAAAATGAGAAGATGGAAAATTATTTTGGACAGATTCTCTGTAGTACAATGCAATAAAGATTGTAAAATTTAGTATCAAAAGTGATTTCTTCTTTATGTTGCAGAGAAGGCCACCAGTTAATCATCTAAACTAGTACAGTAGTTAGAACTTAAGGAGTGTTACAGATTGCAAGATGACACACTTAACAGTCCAACTACATCAATTTAAGCTAATACGGATGCAGAACCATACCTTTCAAAAGACAGATCATGATCCACAATATCACGGCACAAACAATAGGCTCACAGTTCCCACGTGTCCCAATGGTGAAGATAAATGGATTAAAGAGCCATGCCATGACAGAATAGTTGCACATATTTTCCGGAGCCATCCGTAGCTTTAGAATATAATATATGAAATATCCCACAAGTATATCTGCATTTCATAAGATGACATTTGCTTAAGTGTAATGACTGGAAAAATATTCAGCATATTCATTATGTAACAGCATATTGATTTGAAATAATGCAAGGGGCATAATGGTCACTTTAATTCACAAATAATGGAAATAACATTTTTTCTCTTTGACTACATAAGGCTACATAGGTTGCGATCCAAACCAATGCCTGTGGGCAAGTTATCTCCAACGTTGGGAGTGACTTTGAAGCCCTCACTCAGTTGATCATACTTTATCCAGTAATAATAGTTGTCTTATCGTTCCTGCTCCACAAACATGGGTCAGTCACTAGGCTTAATGCTGACTATTAGTAAGCCATTACATTCAATACTTTAAACCCTTTATTGTATGTGCTCCCCATCCAACTCACTTGACCGTCGTGACCAATTTGTCTGCATATTGAAGCATACTCCTTGGGTCAGGGAAGGAAGACATTTTGCTGCCCTGTCAATACGCTAAACAAAAGTGCAAAATTTTGACTGTTGATTGGGAAACCAATGACCGAGACTGTGATAACATTCATAAACTTATAACATAACAAAGCATAAAGTTGTTGAAATTCACTTTGTTGATTTTCCAATTAACAGTTTACCAGTCTATTCTGCACTTTTGTCCCTAAAATGTAACTCTCATTCTTAAGGAGCCAAACTTTTATATCTAAAATTTGAAAAATAACTGCCACATATAGTTCATCAATCTTGCTTTAACTTAGTGACCGAAAAAGAGTCTTAGCAGGAACTTTCCCCAGGAGCGATGGATAAATGAATTTGGAATGAGAAGAAAGGCAAGCAAGGGGGGAATAGCGATAAGTGGTTCTCTTGTAAGGAGAATCACCCACAGCCACTAAAGCAGCAGCATCGGAAAAGACAAGGTAGTCGACATCAGTGTATCTAACCTCCATATGAGCATCTTGCCACTCTCCATACGCAATCAAAATAACTCGAAAAATGGCAGAGAATACAAACAGTGAACGAATATCTAAGGATGTCATTGCTGAAAGTTAACAAAAAAACAAACATCAGAAAAAGAACTAGTCAGCTTCAGAACCACAATTAGCTCAATAAAGCATTACTCGAACATGTGATTTAACTCTGAATTAAATTTCCTCCTTCCTATTAAAAATTAAAATATTTTCCATAATTAGGTCTTGTATTGTATTATAAATAAGAACTATAAATAAGAATACACTACTCAGATCACAAGGCTCTCTCACTCTCCCCACTCTCTCAGTAAGACATTTTCAATATTATCTATAAATTAAATTTTATTAGTTTTATTTTAAGAAATAAATAAAAATAAAATTGCAATGCGCAGATTAAACTACTAACAATAATGCAAAATATATGAACATGAAATGAAAGCTTCAATTGCCATCTGAGGGGTACCCCAGGAAACGGCTATGACATACTAAACATACTAAGAATTGAATAAAACTGAAAGGGCAAACACGAAGAAGTTCAGTTACTGCTCATGTATGAAACAGAACAAAAACATATTATTATTCATCATTGATACAATCTAAGATCTGAAGTCATACACACTAAAGCAGAAACGCAAAATTACTCACAAATGGTCTTTGAAAACAGAGCCAATGCTACATCGAGAATGAGAATCAAAACCTGAGATGACGAAGAAGCACACTGTGACCGGACCGGTTCGGTTCCACAGATAGCTCGACCCGGAAACCCAACCAAAAAATGTTTAACAGAACTAAACCAAAATCATCAACCTGTAAACAACTAGAGCTGGTACATGTGAAGTGTGCTTTTGGTTGGAAAGGTTAAAAGCTACAAATTTAATTAAAAATTAAGTTAAATTATCATTGGATAAGATTTTACAAAAGAACTTTTAGAATAAATAAATTTTTCCATGAATTATAAATCAATATATTGATGAGCAAATTTAAATTTCTGAGAAAAAAAATGGAAAAGAAAAATTAAATTAGTAGTTTCATAAATCAAATTAATATGTTTAAATTAATTGATAAAAATTCTTTAATATATTTTTTTTTATGTTTATTTCAAACTCAGTGCATATGTTAAAGAATTTAATTTTTTCTATTTTTATTTTAAAATTTTCTTTATAAAAACTTCTTACAAATGTTTAAATTAATTAACAAATTGGAATATGTTTAAAGCAACATATATTTAAGATTTACAAACATATACAATAAGTATTTTTGTTAATATATATTATTTTTTATTTTATTCTTAATTATATTTTAACACAGTAACCTATCTAACCTTTGATTATGATATCGAGTACTTTTGGTTTTATTATTTTTTTCTAAAATTTCAGGATATTAATAAAATTTAATGCAATTAACAAGAAAAATGGCGATAAATATTATTTGTCTTACTTCTAATTAAAAAGAAAAATTAACTTGAATTTATGGTATGAGCCGAAATAGTGAAAACAGATAAAAAATAGAATTCACTACCACGTGATTTCATAAAGTCATAATTTTTCCATGAGGAAAATTTGACTTAGCACATAGAAAAATAACTTCACTAGATTGTGTTGGAAGAATTAGAGAAATCAGAATCTAAGTCAAGATTATGAGGATCAACTACTCATGGGAAATTGCACCAAAGATCTTATTATTTAACAAACAAAAATGGACACCTTATGCTCAACAACTATCCCCTGTAGAATGCCTCAAAACCCAAAATGAAAAAACTTCCTTTTTCTATCTTGTCCAATTTCAACATTTGATTGATACTCCAATAAGAATATATTGAACACTGGTTTTTAGTGCTTCAAACAATAGGCAAGAAAGTAGGAAGCTATTGAGACTTTTCGGCATCTGGTTGGAGGGTGTTATCTGCTGTAGCTGCTGTGAAATTGCGTCTTTCCTCAGAGGTAGCTGTGATAACTGGCATCCATACATCAGCTGTATCACTCAAGAGTGACTGCACCTGTGGATCTGAAGCCATTGATGTTGATATCATCTCATCAAGATCATCTAATCTTGCTGATAATTTGTCCAACTCCTTGGCAATTTCAAACTGTGTAGGTAAGGAATAAAATAAAAACAAAAGGAGAATGTTATTTCATTTTGTTGAGATTATGTATTTGTTATGTTCATAAAACTTCAAGTACTAACTAGCCCTCATTTATAATCATAATCCTAACCAATTAAGAAATAAACATCATAAGAAAAGAGAAATATTATAACTACAACGAGGAAATAAGAAAATTAATTGAGGATAATCTAAGACATGATAAAAAAAAAATCACATTCTAACCCATTTCAACAGGAATAAGAGAACTCTACATCGATTAATGGCTAAACTATAAAGAGAAAACCACCTCGTTAAGGTGCTGGGTTGACTTTGAAGGAACTTTTGTAACCTCTAACCCAAGGGTTTCAATTTTAGAACGGAGCTCAACTTCTTCTTGATTCGTTAGTTCTTCCACCTACACAGTTTACCATAAAAAAAATGCGTGAGTATATTATATAACCACCATTATTAAGATATACAGCATTGGAAGTTAAACTGTGGATGGAAACCAGAGAAGCAGCATGTATATGTAATAATCTTCGATTTACGCATTATAAATGACTAATATTAAATGATTTAGAAGTTAGCAATTTGTAGAAGCAATGACCATAGATATTAAAATCATGAGTAAAATAAGTCAAATTCATCAAGTTGGAAAAAGAAGACAGCTAATCTTGTTATGTTCACAAGATCATCGGAATCAAGTTAAATCTAATTATAAGAAATAGGTGATTAAGATCATAGTTAAATGAACTAGATCCCATAATAGTATACAGATATTCTTCTCCACCAGAAAACACTATAATACAAGAAATTCAGTTCATTACACTGTAAATGGTTATGTGAAATTCAGAGTACAGATTCTTAATGGAGAAATCCACAACTCCATAACAGAAAGGCCATACATTTTTTCCTTTTGTGTACAGTATCCTCACTTGAGAATCACAGGTAAATATCCTAGAAACCGCCTCTCCCTTTGCAAGGGAAAGGATGTGCATTACTTACATCTACAGCTCTCTAGGCCTCGCTATGTGGGAAACTCATGAAGGTGGTTGCCCTTATAATTTCTGTACAGTATGCTCAATTTTGAACAGTTGAAAAGAGCATCAGAAGTGCCAGTTGAAAGTGATGATCACATGGACAATAATACACTAATTAGGGGCTCAAGTAGATCAAGAAAGACTTTAAGTGAAACCATTAAAAAATTAAATCTACTATCTTAATGATTTTATTTTTGACAGAAATGGTGTTTTTTGATCCGTGTGGGCAACCCTGTCCAACAGAACGAGGTTTTGGTAGTCATTGTACAGTATCCTCACTAATGCTCCTTCACCTCCAAACTTTGAAAACAAACAATTACTTTTATCAATGATCAATCAATAACTTGGTCCAAAACACACTATTTAAGGTAGATATGGTTACCTTTTTGTTTCCCATGCATCACTAATATCCAAAAATCATTCATAATTAAAACACGGAAGGCTGACATGATGGTAAAAGTGGAAGGAAATGAGGGACAGGTCATGAGTTCATGAAGAGAATGTGGCTATATATCAATACATTCACAACGATGTTTTAAAGTCCGGACAAACATATTACAGTATTAGACCTTTAGGGTGTACTAACTAACTATATCAGATGATGGCAGAACGATGAATACAGATAGTGGCTGCAGTCAAATTTTTTGATGCCTGAGTCACGCAGCCATCACAGATACAATGAAAGCTAGGAAACACAAGAATTCATGCAGCTAGAAGAAGGATGGTCAAAGAAAGCATTCTCAAAAGGGCCAGGACTCTGTCTGATGAAATTTGGTGACTGCAACTTCATGCTAGTCATCCTTTTAACTCATAAATACCCATCAAATTTTTGTTTGATTTTTTTAATAAGACTCTTTAAAGTTTTGATATGATGATATCTTACTACTTCTCACCAAGAACGATTGACAGTCCAATTACTCATCTAACACTCGCATTTATCATACAAATTCAGATCATGACATATCATAATAACTGGAAAATTGCTTTTATCTCCCCAATTCACAGATTTCAAGCACAAAGAAACATATAAAATTACAAAGCATGAGTATTTTTGGCTCTAGAACGATTCTGTCCCCCATCGGAACTACACAAACCACAACAACTAAAGAGGATTAGCCATTTAGCCTACCACACTGTTGCAGTAACCCATTACTTTCCACAAGAGAAACAACAATTTCTCACGAGTCTATGAGTAAAATTAAGCAAATATAGAGGAAAACACACCGCTGATACAATTACATTCACGATAACAAGGATTAAAATCACAATACCCTAACCTCAAAAGGCATGATGAAAACTTGTAAAAACGAAGGGAGCACAATCCGAATGTAAAATTCAACTGAATTGAAGCATGAAACCAGAACAAAAATAGCAACAGAAACGCAATTGACGGATCTCAGAATCGTAAGATTGTAAAAAGCGTTATACCCAGATGATCAAATTCCATAAAAATGTAAAATTGAAGGTTAATTCGAAATTGGGACAAGATATTGAGAAGCGAATAAGAAATTGAGACGAAAAGATGAACCTGGTGGAGGAGATTGGAGAGAAGCTGAAAGAGCTGAGCATCGGGTTTGCCTTCTTCTGCCATGGGATTTCTCTAAAACCACTTTGATCAGTGTTGTTGCTGACGCTTCAAACACGCTCTATCGCTTTCTCTCTCTTTCTCCGGTATTTAACAGAGAGCAAGAGAGAGAAAGTGAAAGAGACAAGAAACAGGAGAAAGGGGACACTGTCCCAAATACCGATTCAGCGGAAAGGACCGAGAAAAAATTATCTCTAAATTTGAAAAACCTGGATGAGATATTCACGGTTAATTAGTTTTTGTTTTTAATAATTTTTGTTATCTATAATTTCAAATAATGCATGAATTGTGAGGTGATATAACGTTTAATAAATCAAAAATATTTAGTATGTTTGTTATTAAATTCAACTGTTCAAATAAAAGACTAACAATAATGAAAACATAAGATTCTAATTTAATAGAACAATGGCTTGAGTTAATTTTTACTTGAGCTGTGTGCATTAATAAATAAATAAAATAAAAACCGTTAAAATTTACTAATTGGAACTTCTCTTTGTATTAATCATGAACAAGCGAGAATCTTTTTAAAGTTGGATTGAAAAACTAATTTGTGAGATTCGGTAGTTCAATTATAGTTGAATTGATATTAGTAAAATAAGTATAGTCAAAATATTACATAACATAATATGAAATAAATACGATAGTAAACTTATAATATTAAAATATAAAATAAAATATTATTTCATCTTTGCATTCTCTTAATATTTAAAATAAATACAAATCTAAATTAACTATATTATAATACTTATGTTTGAACTTTAATAAAATCACAAGAAGATCATTAATAACAATAATTTTTGGGATTATAACGCAAATGTTCTCTCCCTTAATTCACATTTTGTAGAAAGTTTAATCCGTAAGTATTTGACCTGTTCCAAGATTTGAGAAATGGTCTTGGTGCGTTGATTCACTTCTATATGAAAGGCCAAGCTCTTCTGGTACCATTGCCCTTGGTCACAGTTCTTAGGAGACTCAATATATGCTTTTGTAGACTTGGCTAACGGTAGCTAACTTGGCTAATAGTGGCCAACTTGGAGGATCTTCTTTACTAGGACTTTTATCTCCAAGTCTTATCCACAAATTTCTTTGTGCTTTGAACAAGGATATATATATATATATATATATATATATTCAAATTCTGCCTTCATAGAAAAATTTCCTTTTATAGTAGTTTTGATAATGTGTAAATAAAAAATTCCTTTCCTTGTACAAATTATATTTGAATAATAAAATATAATTAATTTGTGAGATTTAAGTCTCTTTAGAATATGATATTTTTTTATATAGATTTTTATTTCGCAGAGTTTCTTGGATTAAAGAATTTTCAATGCATTTATATTTGAGTGATTGATGATTTCAGGTGGCATGTTAATTTTTCTTCCTTAATTTCATGTTTTGTTTTCTTTTTTTCTTCAATTAAACTTGTCTTATTTTTATTTTGTGTGATTGTTGCAAGCTTTCATATCTTATATGGAGTTTGTTGCTTTCAAAACCTTCTTGAGTTGAGTTGATAGATCCTTCACACACTAAGGGAGTTTAATATCAATTGGTCATCAGAGCTTTGGATTCAACTTGAATTTAGAAAATGTTATAACACTCCAAGTAAATAATTCATACAAATGGGTTGTTCTTTGTTTTCTAAACCTATTTTCATGACTGATGTGACTTTTTGTTTTCCTTTGTAAATCCATTGGGCCAAATAAGTGTTTAGTAGTTCTTATACATGTTTTTGTGCTTGTTTACATGTTAATCTATTGATCAAGCTTTTGTATCCATTATTGCATCATGTTGCAGAATAAATGGGTATAAAATTAAGAATTCGTTGATCTAGTTGTGTCTACCTTTTATTGTTTTGAGTCTATAGTTTTGTTCTTATAATATTTTAGAGTTTAAAAGGGTTAGAATTTCTTTAAAAAATTTCTTAAAATAAACATGCTTTTGCATTGATTTAAAATTTACAAACATTTAAATTCTAAGTATTGTAATTCTTAAAATCTATAGGATTTTCAATTAGACTTTGAGTTCATGAGTTAAAATCCAAAAACAATGGACAATTAGAAACTAAGTTGTCGAGAACATACAAGCCAAAAGGGGAAAAAAAAGTGCAACAAAAACTTGTTAAAAGTGTTGAACAATGTTCTCACAATTTGCTTGTCTAAGAATCTTGAACATAAATTTCCAATTTAATATCATTGGGGATTACCAAATTGAATCACTTCTCTTGTGTATGTTTTGTCTATAAAATTTATTTGTTTTGATTGACTTTTTTTAATGTATTTTAACATGATTCTTTTGGTAAGATTAGTTTAGTTTTACTTTTGAGTGTTTTCATCTAACTTTTTTTGTGCTTTATCTATTAATAGTCAATTTTGTTTATAAATAAAACTTATAATCTCTTTAAGGGTCTTAATACAATAAACAAATCTTGCTCTATTTCAACATAAGTTTTTATTTGATATTTTAATATAATCTTTTTATTACAAAATATATTTTCCAATACTCAAAGAATAAAAAATAAAGTCATAAATCAATATAACTGACAATAACCGTAGAATTAAAATACCAATATATTAAAAGCAAAAACATAAATATAAAAATTGAAACAATTATATAAAAGTTTAGAAATATAAATTCTAATCCTAACAACAATGAATTTAACTCCTCATAATCATAAAGAAGATAAACATTACATAAAAATGATGAAAATAAGAAACTACTCTCACAAAATCCTAATTCCCAAATTCGCTCCTTACCGGAAGAAGATCCTAACTCTAATTTAGAGCAAGTATTAGATAGAATTTGAAATTTGACACAGTTCCACATGTCCTAGCCCAATTGCCCAATTAGCGTCGAGCTCAAGTTACAACAAATTCTTCAAAGTGAAAGTACTTCTTTGCCCTTAAGTAAAAAAATACAAAGTAAAAATTACCCTCCACCCCTCCATTCCTTATCCGGTTCTCTCCTTAATCTTACCTCTTCGTCCGATTCATTTTCACCCCTTCACTCCTTCGAGCAGCTTTGTGTGTCACTCTACTCTATCTATCATTTAATATATTTAATATATTTATCGGCTTGTTCAAGCAAAAGCCACGTTCTACGAAGGAAGAAATTTTTACTACAACTTAAGAGACTAAAATTATAGCTACATGTATCAACCAAATGGGCAGTCACTTGTTATAGTCTAAAATTGAAGCTGCACCAAAAATTGCATATTTGCGTCATTAAATTTTAACAATGTAGAATTATGAACTCAGATAAAAATTCTACCAGATACTATAGTCTTCTAAAAAAACTCTAGAATACCATTTTCACAAGCGCATTAGAAGCTTCAGTTGTTCTATACTGCATCCAGTCCTTAGTACATACAATAGCTTCCACTGTCTTTGGCCTCAAGGAACTTCTATACTAATCCATCTCTTTGTTTTTTTAATAAAACACAGAATCAGGAGCCACAGTAGTAGAAACACGAACAACTAATACATCCCGGGCCATCTTGGAAAGAGTAAGGTACTTGAGTTTGTTTAGCTTCCACCAACCTAATACATCAAAGTCTAGAACACGCGGTAATAGTGATTCTTCAAGGTATTTATCTTTCATGATGTAGACATCAAAATCTCTCAGACCATTGTCAGACAACATTGCATCTCATGAAACATCTCATGAATTCCATCTTCCACATTCTTGATATATAAATGAGCATCATTACCATAGATTTTTGTGAAACTGAACTCAACAATCATCTCAAGTTACCTATATCGGGTGCATTTCCTCTAAATTGTTCTCCAGTTTTTTCAGATTGGGCTCAGGTTTTATTCGCTGGGCCTAAGTTGTTCTGTGACAAATTATTCTTTAATCCCTTATTTTCTTGGCTTCAATTCCTCTTCTCTTAATCCAATTTGTTTTTAAGAAAATAATAAGTATTAGCAATTAAATCCATTTTTTAACTCTCATATCTAGTTATGATAAAAAATTACCTAAATTGAGATTCAAACAAATTTTAAAGAGAGTTGATTTTGTTATAAAAAAAAATCCAAAACTATAGTATAAATCAACTATATCGTATATTTTCTTTGATTTTTTTGAAATACTTTTACATGGCCAAGAATGTGCCTAGTCTTTAATAAATTCCCTTCAATTGGAGAAAACTTACTCTTTATCACTTGAGAAACCTTTACTTAAAAGAAAATAAAGCATGTTCTAAATATACTTTTGAATTACTTTTTAACATCATAACCTTTTTTTTAGACATTTAGATGTAACGTGTCCATAACCAAACATTTAAAACATTTTTTCACTTTGTCTTTTCTTGAAATTTGGGTTGTGATGAAGAAGATGAACGATTGTATGTTTCCACATGTCTAGAAGATGAGTAAGGAAATTTAGAATATTATCCTTGATCATCGGACAAGTTAACTCCAAGGTTCTATAATCCTTAAGCTCCACTATGCCTTGGATATCTTTGTTATGACCATTCATGAACCTTGTCATAGTGAATTCTAGTCTTTCCTCCATGTCCAATTTAATGAGGAGGGACTTTCATTTCCTTATAATATCTCTCTACACTTCTATGACTCTTTTTAAATCCTTCTTGGAGTTTCAAAATAATCTCTTTTTTTTTTTAAAAAAAAAAACAAATTTAGATCAAATAAGATATTTGAAATTTCTAGAAGTGATTATTTCTCTTATTTTACCATTTTCAATTTTTTTTATCACTTCATTCCACCAAAATAAAACATAGTCATTAAATTTTAAAAAGGTCTTTTTAATAATGTTCATTTCACCAAGTCTTAAGAAAATACAATTTGATATACTTTCTTTTCTCATTCTATGTTCACATGAAGATTAGAATTATAACTAAACTTAATAATTTTTACATTATGTTTAAGTCATTTTTCTTCATGTACAACCCTTTCTCCTCTTGTCCTCTCTCTCCCAAGGTTGAACTCTTCTCTTTCACTCATATAGTAGTAGGAAACCCTTTAATGTATTCTCGTGGTTTTCATCTCTTTCTCTCCATTAACTTGCATTCATAAGTTCTATCTTTTGTCTTTCCAGCAAGTCTTAGGAGTTTTTGCATAGTCATTTGTCTCCTTGTCAAGTTAGTGCTTCCCATAACCTGCTTTGGGCTTTTTAGAGGGCTTGAAGACATCCTATCAAAATGAGAAAAGAAAAAAAAAAAAAAAACTTTGAGAAAAGTTTTCATGTAAATTTAGATTTTTTTTGATTTTTTTTTTTTTTTTTTTTTTTTTTTTAATTTATTTTATAATTAAAAATAATTTACAATATTAAAAAATAAAAAATTAAATAATTAAAAAATTTAAATTTAAATAAAAATTTTTCACAAAATTTTTTTTTTTTTTTCTTTTCTCATTTTGATAGGATGTCTTCAAGCCCTCTAAAAAGC
>Ga0099825_1008606_pt1 | contig 11992 bp, 7 predicted proteins | sample SiratroredBW_FD_76838 | JGI IMG/M metagenome (GOLD analysis project Ga0099825, IMG submission 76838) | Root nodule microbial communities of legume samples collected from California, USA - Siratro red BW | ecosystem: Host-associated > Plants > Roots > Nodule | place: USA: California | collected...
TAAAATATAAAATATATATATATATATATATATATATATATATATATATATATATATATATATATATATATATATATATATATATATATATATATATATATATTCTTATTAACATGTATAAAAGTTACATGGTTTGATAATTTTGATTTTGCATTTAAAAAAAGAGTGACTAATGAACTTTTTGGTGTGCAATCGAGAAAATTTGAGATAATTAAGGGCCAAATGTTAGTTCCAAAACTATAATATCCTACAATTTTACTCTTCTAAGCACTATTTCAAGATATCAGTTATATCAATAGCCATGTTAGCATGTTAAAGTTATGTCATGCAATAAAATATATTAAAAATGAACTACTAAAATATTTACGAGATTATAAGTTTTAATCTCAGTAGGATCGTTATTTATAAAATAAAAATGTATTAAAATTAATAACAAAGTAACTAAGTTATTATATTTTTCATGGCAAATTAATATTTAGGATTCTGGTTTTCAAAGAATAAAATTTAACTTCATTTCGATGATTAATGTTATGTGTACTATTCCACCAACTTCCCATATTTTTTTTTTTTAAATTATAAAGAGAGTACGTTTCATTCATGTGTAAATCAACTCTTCAACGTAAAAGTATATTTTGCAGATTGTTTTTTAAAACGATTGTTTTCTAATTTGTATTAAATTAAATTTCTTTATGTAACTATTATTGTTATTTTTTAAATAAAAGAAAGCATAATTAAACATTTATATTACTATACATATAGTTGATATTTATATCCATATAATTACCATACATATAAGTTTACAAAACTATTTACATAAATATATGCTTTTTAAAAAAGTTGGAATTTGTAAAATTTCAAGTGTAGAGAATAAAGAAATTTGATCCTATTGCTATCTTTGATGTTGTTGTAAACCCTCTATTGTCATTTGTTCACATGTTACATTATCATTATAATTACAACACAACTGCAAACAAATAAAATAAACTAATATAGATGAATAAAATATGTAAAACTACATACATGTTAAATTAATATTTATATCAAATACATTATTATTTGTCAAAAATATACAAATTATATTTTAAATAAACTAGATAATCTGAAAGATTATACTGAGTTGAGATATGTGGAACTAACACTAATTATACAATGTACACTATATAAACCTTAGTCCTCTAAATAAACAATAAAGGAAACAATTGAAATGTGTTCACTCTTATTTCTCCTTATCAATAAATTCTTAATTAAACTTATTTCTATATTAATTCTCACCATATACACAAATTAGCGTCCAATGTACTTAATTTTATAATAAATTAGTTATATGGAATAAAGTGATTTGAAATAATTTTATCAAATATATATATTAAGAACATTGATGTCAAGAAGTAAGAAAAACTTATACCTAGAGCATAATGTCATATTGCTTTGTTAGTTTTTAGATCAAATTTACAAAATCTAGAGGAAGAGGACTTTCAGGTTTTTTTTTGGAAATGAAAGAGGAAGAATAGTTGAAGAAAAATAGGGCTTCAAGCTTTCTGATTTTGTGAAAATTGAAGAGGTTATACATATTTCTATTTACACCGTTAATTGCAAAGCTCACCCACCATCTTATTACTTTTCTATTAAAGCCCAAAATAGAAACCGAAATATATATATACTCCCTTAATTTAGCCATACTACCATTTTCTAATATAAAACTCTAAAACTTTTCCATAAATATATATATACACACCTTAAATATATGATTAAATAATTTGAATTTTTTAACATAACTTAAATTTAATTATGACTTTTTAATCTATACCATATATTTATATTAACACATAAAACCAAGACTTTATCGATAGTATTCAAATTGAGAAAAGAATACTGATAAAAAAAATGAAAAATGAATAAAATTTAAAAATATGATATATTATAGGCTAATTGGAGATTAGAAGATAGAATCAAGTGAATAAACTCACGTAAGAGAAAAAAAAAAAAACGCTCTCCTACTAGCTTAATTAAAAACTACTCATTTTAAGTTCTTATTTCATTAAAGTAAGAACCATATTTTTAAAGAGACATTTTACGAAAAAGATTGATTCACTCCAATTTTTTTCTTAAGGAGAAAATAAACTAAAAGAATTTGCACTAAACACATGATTAGGGTTGTGAACATTGCATCAACGCTGAGAAGGTTGTATAACAACATTATTAGGGTTGTGAACATTGCATCCCTGTGTGAAGAATCTAGCATAACAACATAGTGAAGAATCCCTGTGTTTTGTTCTCTGGGTCACTGATGAAACCAAAAACACCAATGGTGGATGCTACGTCTGCACAAATGTTGTTGGTGCTCCTTCCTCCTCCTCACATTTCATGTGCTGCTCATCCTTTGTTACACCTTGGAAAGTCAGAAATTATTAGTGTTGCACCTTCTCTATATTTTGGAGATTATAAGTGTAGCAGTATCTATTTTCCTGTCATGTCAATGTACATGTGATAGTCTCCAGTGTCCATGTCTGTGACTTGTATATTCCTTTCCTTCTGCTCTTTCCTATTTGTTAACAGCATAAACCATATATCATTGACTTTAGAATCAAAAAACCAAGTTAGATCGCATTTTCAGCTGGCAAATATAATTTATTTCTTCAATTTTCAAAAGCATTTAGACCGTTGCATATAATATTTTTATAATATTATAATTTGTTCGGAAGATTCGAGGAAACGTGAAGATTTTAAATAATGGAAACTGAGTAAAATCCACATAAAAGAATAATACTATCTTCAACCTAAAATCTTAAAACATTAAATTTGTGAGTCTTATTTTTTATATATTGTTCAATTTTTTCTTTTTTACTTAGTAATTTACACTTGAATATCCAACCCAATTTATAATTAAGGAGTTTAATCCAACGAAAAAATTCGTGCTAGTATTATCGCCAACAAAATTAGCATTTTACCTAATAAGTTAGTAAAGTTGACGTCCAGAAGTGAAAGAGAACCACCACAGAAAAGTGCTTTTATCTCACCATGTTTTTATCCTTATTCTTGATATCATCAGATTCCGAAGTTACAAGAATGAGGAAGCCCTTTTGCTAGGAATTTAAGTTTCAGAAGTTACAAGAATGAAGAAGCCCTTTTGCAAGGAATTTAACTATCACGTTGGAAGTCTCATATTGAGTAGAGATAATACTGTTACTCATGTCTTAAAAAATTTTGGTTGAAGATATTATATAATGATGTTTGTATGGCAAAGATGTCAACCACAGTAGATAAATATTTCAAAAAGACATTCCAAAGCAACTTTTATTATTATTCTCTCAATCTGTTACATAATATTTTTTCAATAGGGAAGATACAATTTTTTTTGACAGAATGTAGTAGTAATCTGACACATTTTGTGTGTCCAATTCTCTCCTTTGTATAGTAAATTAAATAAATGTGTAAGGGCTTAATTTTCATTGACACAAGCCCTCTTGTACAATGGATCAATATTCAGCACAATAGCCTGACTATGTACATAGTACACAGTCTTCGCATCCAATTTCTCTTATATACATTTTGTTTTTGGGCAGGCAATGCATGATTAGGCCTTGGCAATCTTTTGAGAGTATACTTGAACAACCAGAAGACATGGAGCACCAATGATGAACTTCAAATACTTTGTATACTGAACCTAATAAGATCTGAACCACACTTATTTGGTAAATTGCTGCATCACAGGGTCCTAACCGCATAGGACTCACTTGAGAGCTTTTTTGCATTTCCTAGACATTAGATATAAGATATATATTGTTTTCAAACGCTGCTCTGCACAAAAGATAACAAAGATAATGAGGAGAATAAGAAAATGATTAAGGAAGAATGGAGAATTTCAAATTCAAATGGTCTTTCTACTAATTCTATATGTTGTCATGATAGTCAAGACAGAAAAAACTAGTTTTAAAAGAAAGGGTGCAGATAACATGAACATCAAGAGTGTTAACAATTAGGATAGTTTGGAAAACATGAAAGGATTAAGGTTGACTAAGTTAAATGAGACTTTGTGAAAAACCAGGTTAAATTAAATGTCTATCTTAATCAGTATTCAGAGAGATAAATTCTAGCAGAGGATTTTATTAGGAGTATCTTGGAAAAGTGCTACTAAACAAGGAAAATACTAAAAGAAAAGGAATAGTTGGATACCCTTTTAGGAGAGCATCATGATATCACACTTTAGGTTCTTTTCACCAAAGCAATTCCATTAGGATCACCTCCCCATTCTTCAAACACAACCAAGAAGTTACCACCTGAGTTCAGCCATGAACGAGGAACATGATACCTGTCCAAAGGCAAAAGTATAAGCTCTCGTGATATTCAAGCTTTTACATCACTCACTGTTACAAAATAAGTTACGAATTCTCACCATCTCTGAGATGGTTTCCCACAATTTGTCCTGCATTTTGTATCAGTATAAAATCCAGCATAGTTGCAAGCATTACAACTGCCATGTGCTATATATCCAGGCCAATGGCGACCAATGCTGCGACCGTTGATCCATACTTCTCCCTTTCCCATGCTACCCATATCTAGAGCCAATGGATCATTGCCAGCTGGTGCACTAAAAGTTGCCTAAAAATGTAAAGGACATTAAGACATGAAATGAGGTGAATCATCTATAACAATGACAGAAATGCAACATTTGTTGAGATTTTATTCTTACCTTGTACCATGTCAAAGGTTGTTTTTTGGCCACTAATGACCCTCGTGTCCATTCAACAGAGCTACTCCCACTTTCAGTGTGAAGGTTCAAGGCTTCACCTTTCAGTCCAACCTGTCCAATAGCATATATGTTAAATTTAACTTTTATTGCTGCATCTTTCTGAAAGCAGAAGTGCATAATCTTTTGCATATTGCTCCTAATCTGCTCAACAATGTACTTAGTTGAAGTTTGTCTTAGTGTCTACATGAACTAATTTCCCCACATTTTTCAATATTCAATGACATAATGCATTCTTGTCTGTCCTAGAACGGCACAAATGTTAATTTTCTCATGAACTTCTATTTCAAAAGTGGTATCTATCTATATAATATCTTTACTGTTTAATCTTCGCCTCAATTTTTATTAATTTGTTGATCTTTTGTGTTTAGATAATGTACACCCGCATTATTATTAAACCTTGTAATGTTGCTAATGAGCAATGATATAAACAAGACAACAAACCTTGTAAGACCATTTCTGTCGGGACAAGTCTCGTGTTCCTTCATTTAGACCCTTCAGAGTGACTGGGCCTAACACACCCGCATTCCATGTTTCAAAGTGCACGCCAACATTCTGGTATGAAATGAATACACAATATGGTTAAGATTTAAAAATATTACTTACCAACAAATAAGAAATGTTATAGGAAACTCAGATATCAGAAAATGGAGAACTAACCGGGAGACCAACGGCAACACTGAGTAATGAAAGCTTGTTATTCCCAACTCTAAAGTTCACATTGTCACTAAATGTTAATTTAGGATTCCCCAATCCCCCATACACAGTTCCTGCAATCATACAGAAATTTAATTTGTAAAACTGGAGTTTATAATAGAAAAACACAAGGTAAAAGAGGCATAACAATGTTATTCACCTGAAAGTTGACCATTAATGAAAACATGTAGCAGATGGCCTGCTGACATTACAGTGAGAAGAGGAGATTGACCTTTCTTTAAGAAACCTTCATTAGCATTAATGTAGACGCTGAACAAACGGACATCAATATTGATTAGATGAAGAGAGGATAGAGACTTAGTATTCATAGAGAGATTATCCTTATGATAATTTTTCTTCAAGAAGTTTGATAAGTCGAAAGATACTTACTCTGTCATATACCACAAATAATCTGAAGAATCCCGGGTCACATTGACCTGTTCCCAAAGTGCCTCTGCTGCAAAGGGATCATTTTGACTGGATGAGGCAGGTTCTTCATTGTATGACTGCCATGCAAATGCACTGTTTACAGGAGTCATCTTTTTCACCCAGTTGCTGACACCAACCTAAATAACATGGTATATTTCGTGAATATTCTCACTTCAAAAACATTAAAACAATAAATACAAAGGATTTCTGCTCAAAATAACCACGATGTTTGTTTGTTGTTCAAGTACAGCATGAGAGGAACTCTCCAGCTTTTCAAAGAAATGTCACACTTACACATTGTTTCGTCCGTAAATCATTTCACCGCACATTTTCTTTTATTAAACTCTTAGAATTCAAACTTACAATTCCATAAAACTCACTTGTAAAGTCAAGATCGACTAAGAATCATACTAACTATGACCATATTAGAAATCCCCGTGCAAGAACTAGATATATGGAGCATGGACTTACCCAATAATAACATCCCTTTATACATCTAGACATCTAAGATCTCATCTTAGAATTTGGATTTAAGGTCTTCTAATTCAAACCCACAAAACCCAACAAAACCAACATGTAAGGTAAGAAATGCCCAAACCTTATAAAGACTACATTAGCCATATCTTTTAGTCAATAACAAAATAAAAGAAGTAAAACTTAAGTGTAGTCAGTCAGCAATCTTGTGTTACCTTTGCGGTGTTGTAAACAGCAGTTTTGCAGTCAGGAAGAATACTGATAGACCAAGGTGGTAGATCATATTGCCCACCTCCAAATGTAGCTTTTCCCCAGGATTTGGTGTCATAATTTGCAATGAATGCCGCACAGGCACCAGGGGTCGAATACACATGTGCCTAAGATTATATCAACAAAAGGAATCAAATGAATTTTCAACGCACAGGTAATTTATGTTGGTTTTCACCACAAACCAGCTTAGGGACTTCACCTCAAGGTTATATCCAAGCGATGTCACTTTAGGATCTGTAGACACTAAAGCAGGCTCACTTTGTTTTATTGCTTTATGCAAATCTCTCAAATGCCCCCATTTTGGTTCATTTTGAAGTCCTGGTACAGTGTCAAAATTGAACAAGCTTCAGGCTAATGTGAAAATGTTTTTCAGCTTTATGATGTGGTGCCCAAAAGTGAATATGTGCACTTTGCTTTCTTTTCCCTCAAAAGTTTCCCTAAGTTTTCAAGAGCTTTAAATGTGTCTTATTATTCATCATCGCTCAAAGCATGTAAACAATTTATCATTACTTCATACCGTATTCATCAAGGGGTGCGTCATAGTCATAGCTAGTGGCAATGAAGAGACCACCAGATGTCCGACCAAAGTTAGTTCCTCCATGGTACTAGATTAAGAAAATGATGTTAGACTCAAACCAAAGTTTCTAGAACATGAATTGATTGAATGTAAACATACTATGAATGAAATATTCACAATGGATAAACCAACATACCATATAGTAGTTAACAAATGAACCACCATTTTGTATGAATCTTGCAACTGAGAATGCCAAGTCTTCTGCTGGTCTAACAGGGACTGCACCCCCAAAATCAGTGTACCTACAGAAAGGGAGATATGAAACTTACTGTAGGACCAAAAAAACCCTACATGGTAGAATTTGTTGGGACTTACCAGCCAGTCCAATTCTCGGTCCACATTTTGGGTTTGGTGTTCTTGTTGGGCTTGAAGTTTTCACAGTAGAACCCATTGCAGGTGTCAATCTATACATGTCAAAGCCAGAAAATTAACACAGATCAGAGAGAAAGATCAAAGATGCAAGAGAGAGGAATCAATTTGCCTGTGAAAAAACAAGCATTCCCTCATCAAACATACAATTGAAACCAAATCTTGCACTTTCTCAAATTTTCATTTTCAAAAAGAGAAAAGGAGACAGAAGCAAATCAACCACTGCACTTATAAAACTACCAAAAGAAGCAAGAGAAAAGTGAAATTAGTAAAATAGTGTGACTGGCCAAAGCACCTTCCTCCAAATAAAGGTAAAACAAACACAGAAAAGGGTGAAATGGGCTAATGAGAGAATAGCAAAAATATCATGGTATAGTAAAAGCAACAACCTTATCCCAACCAAAGCAGCCATAACACTGTTTATAAATTAAAAACCCCACCACCATTTTTAAATGGGTCACTCCAATTTAGCAGAATAGAATAAGAATCACGTGAGAAAATAGTCAAAAAGTCATCTTGAAATCCAACTCCACACACACGAAAACGTTTCTTAGGATGAAGAAAAAGTAACTTACAACAGGATCAGGAGCATCTTCTTGCTTGCACATAACCCATGGAACACCAGTGTCTAGACCAACAGCCATTTGAGCAGCCCATTTCGTATAAGCTTTTCCAGGAGCACCAATTTCCCATTCCACAGGACCATACTCGTTTTCAATCTGTCAATTCAATTATAAAACAACAAATTAAGCACCATCTTTAATCTAATTGGCTCAAAAACTTAGCAAAAAATTGAAAAAACCAACAATACAAAAAAAAATAAAAATTATATACATAAATAGTATTGCATTTACCTGTGACATAATTATAGGACCACCCTGGGATTGAAACAACCCCTCTGCTTTCATCAAGCTAACAATCTTAGCTGTGAATTTTTGCATTGCAGCCTACACATAAGATGACAATAAATTGGACGGTTGGACATATGATTCAATAATTCATTAAACTATGTTTAATCAACCAATAATAACAAGCAAATTATTTCAACTAGTGAGGCTCCAAAATTGGTTATGAGATTCAATAATTCATTAAACTATTTTTAATCAACCAATAATAATAAGCAAATTATTACAACCAGTGAGGCTCCAAAATGAAAACACCAACCTTGAACGGTTCGTTGTCCGTTCTGAAAGCAATTCCAGGAACATACTTGAGCCAGACAGGAAATCCCCTGAACAGAAAACAGAGCATGTGACCTTTGAGTGATTCCTAAGAATCATTATTTTCCTTCTTTAAAACCAAGGAATTTTCCCTTCTCATAAGAAGGTGTGAAAACATTCACATCATGAAAATCATTACCCAAAGTTCCATTCAGCACATATGTAGGGACCAATGCGGAGATGAACATAGAGGCCTGCTTGCTGCACTAGCTTCACGAACCTAACCAAGTCGAACCTATCTTCGAAATAGTACTGCAAATTTTCAACATTGCAAAAAACATCAATTAGAATTTTCCACTTTTAACTTTCTGATCAGTAAGAACAAACAATCACAAGTATCCCCTTTCAAAAGCAATTTTGATCAGGTCAGATACTAAATGTGAGCATCTCTCTCAACAAGATTTCGAACTGTGGTTTGAGAAATATGGAATAGGCAAAAGCCATGAAGAAACAATAAACTAAGGAAATGTATTTGCATTACTTTTCCCGGAGAAGGTTCATGACCATTCCAAAAAACATAGGTCTGAATAACATCAAGGCCTCCATCTTTGGCCTTTTGAATAAGGTCTGGCCACATCTGCAATAACAAACATGTGGATGAATGAAAAAATGGAAAAAAAGAAAGTGAATCAGATGCAAGAAATGGTTGAAAAAATAAATTTTGATGCAGCCATGATGCAAATTTGGAGTGGAGTGTGTACTTGAGGTGTGCTTCTTGGGTAGTGAATGGAGCCAGAGATCAAAATTCTCCTCTTTCCATCAATCATTATGGCTTTGTGGTCATAAGTGACAGAGGCTGTGACAGCAGAAACCCACAAAAACAAGAGCATGAACACCCCTCCATGAAACTCTCCCTTCCCCATTGAACTCTCTTGCTATATATGTATATGAAACCAACAATGGTGTGCTTCTCTCTTTCCTTCAGTCTTGTTTGCTCATTTAAAGCTTGAAAAGAGAGAAGAAGCTTTGTTGGTAGTTTTTGTTTGTGGGAAGTGGCTTCTTTTTATACCTGTGTATTCTTTTGAGAAGGAGGCTCTTTTGTTACTTCTACTAGGTGAGGTGTGTGGGTTTGATGGATGAGTTGATGCAAATGTTGCTGCTTTATATAGATTTGGAGAGGGAAAGAAAAGGAGGGAAGAATGGGACCCTTTTTCTGTTCTTCTTTTTCTTATCTTCATCCTTCACACGTAACAACTGCGCAACATTGACCCTTAAGATATCTTTGCCTTTTGCTTTGGGAATTGTAAGTTGAATTTGGGTAGCAAGATTACATTCAGAGTGTGATTTCACTTTAGTGATTTTGCTTTATCATGTTCAGTGAAAAAGATATGAAAATTGAAGATGAAAAATGACCATCAAGGCTTACTCTATACACCATTTCTTGACAGAGGAGCTTAAACTGTCACTAAAGGGTTTAAATTTATAACAATAGTTTGATGTTTTATCCAACAACTAAAGCCTTTAACGATAAGATAGTGCATAGTACATATTTAAAACCCAACTAATTAAAAAATAATGAAAATTGATTTAAAAAATTGAAACTTAATTAAATTATTTTCTTAAGATTTTTTTATCTATTTTTTAACTTAATGGTTTAGTTTGGATTTTAGAAATAGAAATCAAGAATGGATGAAAATAATTTATTATATTTAAATATAATATTATATTTAAATACTAATATATTTCTGTATGGTTCTTTTATGTTCTGATTGTATCAAAATATGATGACAAATTTGAATTATAAGTTTAAATCAAAGATTCTATAATTTATTTATGAATATGAGATTTAAAATTGAAATTATGAATATGATAACAATTATATAAAAAAATATATCATGTTGTTTTATTTTTCAATTTTTCATTATAAATATTTAACAGTTTTTTGAGTGTTTTATAATAAAAAAAAATCAATCTAAACTAGATCAAACAGTATTTGATTTAGATGACATTTTAATAAAATAAATAAATAAATCAAACCATTAATGTATATTTGGTTGTGTAACAGTGTAGGTAAATACTTTTATTTTTATTATGGAAGAGAGTTTAAATTTGATGAAGGATGATAATTATGTTTTCAACTTATAAAATAGAAAAAGTAAGTAATTTTCATTATTTATTTCTTTAACCATTTTTCTAAAATATAAATGCATTATCTATATAAGAGATAGTATTTTCAAAAATGACATTACAGGAAAAAAATACAATAAAAATACTTGTAATCAAATTAATTATAGTAAAATCTTTTAAGAAAAAATAATACATATAACTCTATTAGAGTGAATTAATATAAAATAAGTAAATTATCTTTTTTATCAATATCTTTCCACTTTATTAAAAAAAAATAGTTGCGAAAACATTTTTATCAAACTACTAAAATAATTAAGTGTTAGCTGATTATTTTATTTTCAAACAATATTCACAAAAAAAAAAAACTCATAATTCTATTTAAAATCCTTTTAAAGTTCATATTTTTTTATTATTATATTATCTTTTGAAATTATATTAAAATAAATTATATATATATATATGTATATATATATATTCTATTTTATAATGAATAATAGTATTTATATGCTTATATATTTCAATTTTATTTTATTTTAATAACAATAGGTTCTCTTTACATGTATATGTTTTATTTTATTTTAATAATAACAGAGTTCTCGTTTACTCCCGTCTTCACCAATGTCAATTCAGTAATTTCATAAAGTTAAAAAGGGTATTCGTTTTCCATTTTCAACAATACTTTTTTAGGGCTAAGTGTTATTTCAACTACATAATTATTTAACTAATATTTTTTTTTATCAAAAGTACTCATTGGTACTTTGAATTGCTGAATAAAGGTAGGTAATCAATCAAAGTAAGTATGAAGCTTAATGGGATTCGAGTCATTTATTTACAATAAAAAGCTGAAAGTTTGAAATATATTTTAAGTAATAATTTAAAAATATAAGTAAGAAAACAAGTAGTTAGTAACCTACCCATAATCATCCTAATTATCCCATTGTCAACATTAGGTATTGAATTTATAATAAAAGAAAGTTTTCAATTTTATTACAATAAATAGAGTTTCTAAAAAAGGGGCAAGAGTACAGTGATGACATAAATGAAAAAAAAAAAAAAAAAAAACAATTTTAAAAATTTTTAAATTTTATTTTTAAATTATAATAATTTTATTTTCTTTTTTATTTTTTTAAAAAAAATAAAAAA
>Ga0099825_1008609_pt1 | contig 11990 bp, 6 predicted proteins | sample SiratroredBW_FD_76838 | JGI IMG/M metagenome (GOLD analysis project Ga0099825, IMG submission 76838) | Root nodule microbial communities of legume samples collected from California, USA - Siratro red BW | ecosystem: Host-associated > Plants > Roots > Nodule | place: USA: California | collected...
GAGAGAGAGAGAGAGAGAGAATATGTGTTTTTGTGTGTGATATGTTGTTACAACCTTTGTTTTCTTCTGGGTTGGCTAGATGTGTTCAGTACTGTGCCCTTGCAGGTTCTCCTTTTCATGATAACGTTATGGCCTAATCAAGCATCCAACTCTCTCTCTGTGTTTTTATGTATCTGGTTCTAGTACTACTTTTCTTTGCCTTCCACATGATTTGAGGTTTTAATATGGTGTGTGAGTGAGTGGTCACGCTGAATTCACATCAGAGATATGCTGTACCTAATAAATGTTAATGATTAACTCACAAAGTGGGCACATCCCTGTTGACAATTTTCATAGCATTGGAGTCAAACCAAGTCCAGTTCCACCACAATCTCACAATCATGGTTCGCTTTTTCTATCTCAAAAAACACATTCAATGTTATTCCTTGCTTCCATTTATTGAACACTCCTCAAGTCAAGTCCTTCACACTGCACTTCTTAATTGATTGGTTAATCCTTTTTATCATCTTCTACTCGAATTATTCCACCTACTTGTTGTGTACCCTTTTGGAAATTTTCAGTTTTCTTCTCATTCGCTTCTCGACTTGGCACCACATTATTTTTTTCTAATTACTCGTTTCATAAATACACGCAAATGTTTGTCCTCGGGCCAATTAAGGCTTTTATTCTTATATTTGGATGTTAACATTTTTTAAGTGATTTTGTCATTAAGATTTTTATTGTCTTTTACTTGGAAAAGCCATGTCCTAATTCTAGTAATCTATGCATACTGTTAGATACGTAACAAGTTTAAATTTATATCATTTTTATACTGTTTCTGAAGTGAACTATTTCATGTCATTTTTTAAAAAAAATTTAAATCAAGTATAAAAATCATTTATGAAAACTTTCCTCCCTCTCCCTCTCTCTTCTCTCTCTCTCTCTCTCTCTATATATATATATATAACACGCTTCTGGTAATAATATACAAAATCATTAGCTTCTACAAACATACACACACACTCTTACTGACCTTTGGTAATTCAAATTAAATTTTGAAGCAACCAATCCTTGATCTAATTCATAAATTTTCGATGATGAACTTCCATTTTCTGGACAACTCATCTGAGAAAATTTAATATATAATTTTAAAAATATTTTTTGATATCAGCAAATTTAAGCCAAAAAAATTACAAGTTATATGGGTTTCAACCAGTATAAATTAATTTCCATTCAGAATTAACTTTCCTTGTTCTGAATTATTTTTAATTAATCCACTCAATCATTCATATATTCTCTGGTAAATAAAAAATTTATATAATCTAAGAGCAATCTCCAACTAACATATAAGTGATTCACAAAAAATAAAAAAAACAAAAGTTAATTATGTATCATGTGGAAATAGATGGAAGACTAATAGTTCAAAATCATGTTATAACATAAGTAACAATGACACACTTCCTCCAAAATATTGAAAATCAATTTAGCTTAACTTGAACATTCGTTAAGTAAATAAAATTTATTCTAAATATAACTTCAAAACCATTATTTAATGATATAAAAATTAACAAACGATTTTTGCTAGAACATTATTTTGTGTGTTCTATCATAAAACTCAATGATCCTTATCATAAGAAGTGTGTGATTAATCCAGTAGTTGTTTGAATGCAGGAGAGACAGTTTCATCACCCACAGGGCCTTCTGCGATGCACTTGCTCAAGAGAGTGCAAGACAGCCACCAAACCTTGGCGCCGCCATTGGCACCCACCTCTTCGGAACCACCTCCAACACCATCCCTCTCAACCTTTCTCAGGTTGCTTCTCACATCTCCAACATCCAAGACCCCACCACCCAACCAACAGAACTCCTCCGCCTAGGTGGTGCCGCCGCCGCCGCCGCCGCCAGAACCACCCAATTCGACCACCTCCTAGGTTCTCCCTTCCGACCCTCCCAACAACAACAACCTTTTTTCATCGAACCTAACCAAAACTACCACCCCGACCAACAACAACCACAAGGGCTGCTCCAAAACAAACCCTTTCAACAAGGACTAATGCAACTCTCTGATCACCTCAGCAACACCAACGCACCCTTCAACCTTCCCTTCCTTTCCACCACCAACGCTTCATTCTCAGAAACCTTTAACAATGCCAACAACACCTGCAACAACAACAACAACAACGAGGGCACTAACTTCTTCACAACTTCGAGCGCTCCTTCTCTCTTCAGCAACAACTCTGTCAGTGCAAACGCCAATGCCAACGCTCTATCTCACATGTCCGCAACTGCACTGCTTCAGAAAGCCGCACAAATGGGTGCTTCCTCGAGCAACAGCACCGCTTCGCTGCTGAAAAGCTTCGGAAGCGCGTCCTCCAGCAGCGGCTCAAAGTCCGAGCAACACAGGCCACTGGTGAATGCCGCAAACTACGGCGGCGGAATCTTCGGAGGGACCGTGAACGAACAGAGTAACAGCAACCTGCAAGACCTGATGAACTCGTTCGCTGTTAGTGGAAACTCTTCCATTTTCGAAGGTGGGTTTGAAGCATACGATCATAACAGTAACAATACCAGCAGGGAGGGAAAAGTGCATGCAATGAGCGGAAGCAGCAGCATTGGAGGGTCTGATAGACTCACCCGCGATTTTCTGGGTGTGGGTCAGATAGTTAGAGGCATGAGTGGGAGTGGAGGGGTTGCACAGAGAGAACCACATGGTTTCAACTTGAGTTCTTTGGAAGCAGATCAAAGAAATAATAGTAACAGCAACAATAATGCTGCGCCGTCAGGTCAAGCTTTTGGAGGTGGTGGAGGGAATTTTCAGTGAGAAAAATCATCTCCCTCGTCCCAACAAAGTACAAAGGTACGTCATCATTTCAAAAACAATATACTATTAATCAGTGACATGTTATGGATGATAATCTCATCATTGCTGTTATGATTCCATAAGGGTTTCCATTTTCTTTTATGTTTTGATGTGATAAAAGTAAGAAGAAAGTGAAGTGGTGGAGAATGTGATGATAATTTTATTAAGCATTTGTTTTGTAAATGGTGGATTGATGAGGGTTAGAAAGATGGTGGTACTTTTGAAAAAAAGGAAAAATGTGTGTGTTCAGAAAAAGAGCGTGTGGTCTGACAAGTTGTCTTGCATGGGGTGGACAACGACGTTGTGCAGTACTTTGTTTCTTCTCTTGTCTTCTCCTTTTCATTTTCTTTCATTTTTGGATATATTTTGGGTTGGCAGAGTCACGAGTGTCAAACTGGGGGACCCTCACTCAACCAATACAATACCTGCTCTTATTAACATGTTCTCCCACTGTCATATATGTATATGTGTAGATTGTTACATATATTTATTGCTTTTTTTCTTATAAATCTTGCAGAGAATGTTTGATCTGAACGAATTTTAAAGACCTTTATATATATATATATAACTTTGTGATGTATATATGTCTTATTGTGATTAGATTATGATAATTTTCTGATGCATTCGTTTTGTTTATTAATTATTTTTGTTTGAAAAAGTATTTTGAAAGTTTTTTTTGCTGCATGACAGGATATAGTTGAAGGTTTTGTGTAAGGTTAAGTTCACTGCTATTATACTGTTTTGGTGTTTTGTTTGTTTATATACATGCTAAATTCTCCTTAAGACTCATAATTCCTTTAAAAATAAAAGGTTTTTTATTCATTGAAAGTGGATATTGCTTTTTCATATAAGAGGATATATTTTAATTGTCTAGAATATGAGAATTATAAATCAGAAACATAAAATTATTTTTGTAAAAGGACAATGGTTAAGATTAACATTCATTTACTACATGACTATTTAAAAAATCATATTCTTAAATAATTTTTTTAACGAACTTAATATAAGTCATGTATACTTAGTTCTTAATTTTAATCATTCAAATTTATTTTATATAACTTGTATTTATATATATATATTGCCTCTTTTAAAATGATAAAGATAAAATAAATCTTTTCATTTCACAAATAAATGAATTATTTAATATTTCAATGCATATGTATGATTTGCAATACAATTGCTTGTATCATTTATTAATTTTTTATAAGCATTTGATGTTAGAACCTATTAAAACAAGTTATTAACCAGACATTTATAAAATCATATAATCACTTACAAAAATAATGTCTTGAAACAAAAAATCTCACCAACTTATGTACTTTAATTTTAATAATTTATAATAAGATCTAAGTAATTAGTATTTATTCATTTCACTGTGGTATAAAAAGCATCCTATCTTTTTAAGTGCCCCAAATATAACATTTTAATTTATTCTCCATCAGTTATTGAAACTTTGCATGCAGTTCTTAGAATATGAGTGTATTATTTGTGACACTATATATAGGGAAACTCCATTTAGGTGGTTCTCTAGTTTAGCTAAGTAATTAAGTAGCAGTTTTAGAATCATCTTTTGAGTTTTGGCAACAGTATAATTCACAGTTGTTCATGCTTTGTTTTTTGCAGGGATTTCAAGTGGCTCCATTGAAACTTGACTCTTCAGCTCATCTAATTAAGGCTTTGTATAAAGTTCAGTATTAGGGAAGCACATGTGTTAAGTTTCTGCAATTCACTAATAGCGCAAGCAAATTAGGCTTCAAAATTAGGGTTCTTCAACTCGGTTACCAACTTTCTGCTTTTTCTTTCCGTTCCTTTCTAAATGTTTATTCGGATTTTAAACAAAGTAGCTTCAAGATTTTCATGGTTTAATTTAATAGATTTTGTTATTTGGACAACGCATTACATTGCTCATATTTAAACTTCACTGCCATCAATGACTTTGTTCATATATACTTTGGCATTTTGTGCTTAAATGTGCTTGGACATCTTCACATCGTGATGGTCCCGTTGTGTCACATGCTTCTTTGCAATGTTTTATAAATTAAGTTAATTTTTGAACTCTGGTACACTGCCTTTAACTGTAGTATATAAGGAATTGTGTCCGAAATTATCATGATCATGTATATATGTATATATTTTTCTTTATATAAAATTTGTATATTCAAGTAGATTGGGATGGTTTTGAGCAAAATGTATATGTCATTAAAATTTATAAATATTTTTAATTTCAAAATTACAACTTAAACATGCATATATAAAATTAAGAGAGAATTATACATAAGCATAAAATGGCTCAAACTATTAGTGTTCATTATTTTCTTTTTCTTGGTTCATCTGACACTCTCCGTAATTAGTTCCACTTCATTGATTTGATTTTCCTTGAAGAAAGTATTTTGAGTCATGATGTGCCCTAAACTGTTTTCATTAATTAGACTGGGTCTTCGTTAAAATGTAGTTCTAATTTGAATATAAGTGAAATGAATTATTCCTACTTTAATTTTAACACTTACTCTTCGATCTTATTTTTTGTTTTTCTCAATTTATAATCTTCATAGTGAACTAGTTATTATAAGTAGATTTGGACAGATTTTTTTTTTTCTAACTGTAAAGACTAATCTAATGCATAATTAATAATGCAAATATGCCCTTAATTAAAAAAAAATTAAAAATGCTAGAGATAATGTAAGTTAGTTGAAAAGTAACTCTAAGAGAATTTAACCCCTCACCCTCTCTGTAAGCTTGTTGGTTAAAAACATTTTTCTGATGTTTTCTTTTTTCAAGTAATAATGTTACTTAGAATGACTATAAAAATAACAACTATCCTTTTGAAATCCTCTACATTTCCTGAAAATTATTATCAATAATATATTAAATAAATTTAAATTATATATTTTGATTAGTAAATAAAATGGTGACATATGGGTATAATCTGAAACAATATTAAACCCATTTCAAATTATATATTTTAGAATAAATGATTCCAAAATGACCACAGGAAGACATTTCGTGATGTATAATTTAAAATAATAATTTTCTGATTATTGATATATTAAAAGAAGTAAAAATATTAAAAAAAATATGAGGTGTGGGAAGAACAAACATCGTGTCTTTTTTAGGTTTTTTCTTTCGGGTGCATGGACAGTGTTTTACGTCATGTGTTGCACTATTCTACTTATCGACTTCAAATGTACTTTTATTGAGTACAACACTTTTGTTTCTTTAAATGATGTCGGCAGATTTAAAAGAAAAATATATCTCTGTTATTTGAATCTAAATGTTATTTAATAATAGTGGCCTATTTTTCAAAAGTGTCCATGTTCTTTTTACGCAAAACCCCGTGGGTAAGGTGCATCTGAATAAATTAATTTATCACTGAAAACATTTATTTGAAAAATAGGAAATAAAGAGAAATGTGATAAAATGAAAGTAACAAAAGTATATCATTGCTGTTTATAAAGAAAATAAAATTATAGGATGACCGCCTGTATGGAAATAGAGGGAGAAGAGTATATTTTATACTTTTCAGAAATTTGTTAAAAAATTCAATAACAAAAAAGAAAATAATAAATATTAATATATTAAGAAAAGTAATTGAGTAAAAAATATGAATTTTTGGAATTAAAATATATTTTAATTAGTGTATAAATATTTTTATATTATGTATTTATTTATTTCCCTATTTCTTCAATTTATTCAAATAGAAGGCATGTTTAGATGCTGAATCAACAAGTTACGTGATTTGGGCTTAAATCAAGTTCAGCTTTCCAGCGCCATAATTGTAGGCCTTTTCTTCCTGCAGCTCCATAATTTTTAACTACATGTATATAATTTTTTAAAATGACCATTTTACCTTCTGTAAAAGTAATTTCCAAATTATCTGTGTTGAAAATATTTCAAAACAAACTTTCTAAAATTTTTATAATAGAATTTTTAGAATAAACTTTCAAAACCACACAAATACAGGATTTTCAGAACAAGTCTTTTGAAATATATATGATACGTGAGTTTTCGAAATAAATTTTCTACAACATATTTCATGAGTTCTAAAATAAGCTTTTCAAATTAGAATTCCTAGAAAAACTTTTCAAACATTAATGATAACTTCCGAAATGAGTTTTTAAGAACAGCTCTCTCTCTCTCCCTTTTTCCTCTCCAAGAGTGCAGCTCGATAAAAAAAAACAGAGATGTAGGAGACGGCAGAAGTGACAGCAATGGCGGCAGTAATGTTGAAAGCCGTTTGGTGCAGGAGGGAGGATATTTTACTTATTTTATCTTAGTATGTGCAGTTAGTAATTATGGGTGCAGGGAGCAAAAGCGAAATTGTATTGTGAGAGAGTTTCACACGCAAACGCCATTTTTTGTGTTGAAATTTGTATTAATGGCTTAACATGGAGCAAGTGATAAGCTAGGCAATTGCCACTTGCGCAACATTGAACTTAAGCCAACATGCAAATCATAAAATTAAATAATTGTAAATTATAATACATATCTTAAGATAAATAATATTAATATAAATATAATATCAAGTTAAAAAATTACAAGTACTAAAACATAAACTTTTAAAAACTTAAAATCGAATGTGTTGAAACAAATGTAACGCTAACGTTTTAATTTCTTTTGCTTCTACGTATATTATTGTACTATAGGGAGAAATTCCATCTAGAAAAGGTTGCAGCCCTGTTTAAAACATGCTCCAAATACGAGATATGGAGAACCACTAAAATTCATATTTTCTTTGTATTAAAAATGTACTGATGTGTATAGTAAATTAGTTTATGAAAACACTGATTTTATTTTATTTTTCTACAAAAAAATGCTAAGAGAAAAGTTTGTTTTATATATAACATAGCTTCTTCCCATACACCCATATAATTCAATTACATTTTAGTTAAAGTATCTCAATATACACAAAACTAATAGATGTCATCTATGATGTTACAATTTTTTTTTTTTCAAAATTATTCTTCAATATAGCAATTTCATTTGCACATAAAATACATAATTACTAACTTACCTTTAGCGCCACATCTAATTTTTATTTTTCAATTTTTCTTACTTGGAATAAACAATGAAGGTAAATTAAAATACATCTAATTTTTTTTTTACAACTTTTTAATTATAAAATTTAATAACTCAAATTACTTATTAAAATTTTCAAATATACAAACACTGGCATGTGTTTCTCTAGTAACAATAATATAAAAATAGATTCTAGAATGTTATTAATAAAAAAATTCTAAAAACTATAATAGAAGTAATTTTTTAGAAAAATAAATAATGATGACAGTTATTTAGAAAATTTTGATAACAACGATATAATTTTTAAGAGAATATAACCAATCAGGAACTACATCTGTTACAATGATACTATTGAATGAGGAAGTAAGTTATTTTAAACTATCTTGATTTTTCCTTTCCTTTTAATATTACACAGTGCATATGGATCATTTGCATTTCTTTTTTCCTACATCTATATTTGTTTCTGCACCTTTCAAATATCTCTGTTTACTCTCTTTCATTCCAAAATTGGTAAAAGTATATTCTGAAATGCCTATTCCAGAATAAAAAAATAATGGACAGAGATATTTATAAGGTGCGAAAAATTGGACCCATTCCTCAATATTTCATACAGTAAAAGAAAAGCACGGTATTCTGGTAACAGTTATGGATTTTCCCAAACATTAGAACCTTTTAGTCCTCAATTTCAACTAGACCGAATGCAGCAAATATGACTGTAAATCTGGTACAGCGGACAACTTGGTCACAAGTGTAGCACTACAAAGCACCATCCACAAAGAAATATTCCGCAGAATGCTAAATAATTAGACGTACAGACAGGAGTTATAGGAAACACAAATGATGAACAGAGGAACTCACGAAAAGAAAATCATAGACGACTTATCACAGCTTCCACCTCGGAAGGGGTATAGAGATGATATGTTGGAGCCACCTTGGCAATGTCAACGTTGTTGGGAGTGACCTAAGATAAAAATCACAAAATAAAACAATTATTTTTTATTCTCCTTTCCATTTCAGGGAGGAGCGTCAATCAGTTGGCAAAACATGCATTTGATTTGTTTCTTACCTTCTCTTCCATAACTTGCTTCAAAATGGATAAAGCAATAGTCTCGGCTTCCTGAAGAGTCAGGTCCTGCACAACATAATAATTAACACCAGATTGCATTGCTTTCAAGTCATTCAGCGTATTATGGTTCAGCATAATTATAGACAAGTAATCACTGGCTTTTAAAAAGCACTCTAAGGGACCTAAAAGAAACACTTATTTATTCAAAATAAACATCGAACCATACACACATTTAAAGCCTCAAGAATGAAAGATGTCCTTTACAGCAAACATTGGCAGTGCATTGACGGAACTCAAGAACAAAATAGGAAAATGGCACTAATTTCACAAAAATTATCAGAAAATTTTGACTAGTTTAACTTTTTCCTAGAAGAGGACAAAATTCATTATGATTAGTAGAAATATAAACACTAAAAACAATGAACAATCTCAAATTGAACAGTCGAAGTATATTAATGGTAAGACGGGATATGAAAATAGGATTTAAACAAAAATCTGCAGATCACTGGAATGGTTTGTTTTATCTTCTCATTAAGTAAACTGGAAACTGGCTAAATCTTTAAGGTGAAGTTTAATTTTGTGATTCCAGATAAAAAGAATACATATAGTTTGAATAGTATTACCTTTTGTAACGTTATTTTTACGGGGAGGTAATCAACTATAAGTTTACTGTTACAAACAGAATAGAAGGTTTATATACATTAAACATAAAAATATTGATACCTTGTTGAATTGTTCTTGCAGAGAACTGTCTGCGCCTTCCGACCCTGAACCAATTGCTTTTCCATTGCATTGCCAAAATGTGCCAGATGGATCAGTGTAATATCTGAAAATCAGAAAGTTTAAGTTCAGTAAATGTAAGAAGTCCAAAATGAAAAGGGCTTGGAACAAGACCAGCAGAGGTAAACTGCATATCATTCAGTGACTGAAGAAATAAAAGCCTAGGCAATAGGCCAGAAACATGTTGTGCATTTATTTACTGTCTAAACAATAATCTCCATTAGTGTGTCTGTGACATACATGAATAAGAAAATTGTTTATAATTGAGCCTTAAACCTTCATATGTAGGTGACCTATATGCTATCCTCAACTGTTTCCTTGTTAAGGTAGAAAAAGTTGCAAGTTGCACCAACAACTGATTCTCATTGCAAAACAAAAACATCAATATATACTTTCTTTAGAGTAGAACTAACAGGGTAGCAGCTGAACCATACAATGAATTTGTGCCACAAAAGAATGGTAAAAGAAGGCATGTTGTTGAACCAAAAAAAGCATTATCTTAAAACTACAAAGTGTGATATAGTGGGACAGTATTACATGACTATGAAGCACCTGCAGAGAATGTCAAAGTTTCAAACTCCCTTAGACAAAGGCAGATGTAACATACACCAACTTTAAGACCTTTTTTCTTAAAAATATATTTTGAAATATGTTATAACATGTTTGGGTAATCCATAAGCTTTTTATAAAAATAAATCTGAACAATATCAGATTTTACAATATTTTTAGAAACTAAATGAATAGTTTCAAAAAACAATCTCCACAAAAAGTCACATTTTTACACAATCTCAAAATTACTTTTTTAAGCTTAAACAAACAAGCTCTTAATATAAAGAAAGGCCTTGAGTAACAACAAGCTCTCAAGGAACCAATCTACGATCATGGTCAACCAAAATATTAATTTTTATTGAAATATCTTTTGTCCAGAATTCCTTTTTATAATTTCACAAATTCGCGGATAAAAGCATAAGATAATAGGAACAATAACATCAATTTAAAAAGATCACCAGTATCATAAATTCAGACAAACAAACTTTTAAAGTAATCACTCGCTAAACATAGAAAACAAACCAAAAGCACAACTCCATCACATCATCACCCACAAGTAGCCATTGCTTAATAGATGAAACAACAAATACTTACAAGCTAGGCCCATTCTCATCATGGCCAGCAATGAGAAGAGATACTCCAAATGGTCGAGACTGCCAAAGAGAAAAGAAATGGATTCTGTTAAAATACATGCATGATGATCTACTGTCACTGTTATTTAGTATTTTGTACAAAAGAAAAAGGTTTATTGGCACATGCTTCTTAAGCACCTTACATGAGGAATTGTATATTTATAAATTATAATGTTGAACATTCAACAATGGATGCAATACCAGGATATCAGTGCATTAAGAAAATTTTAGGTACACAAGCACTGGTTTATATCTGTATTCCTAGCAGATACATAAGAAGCAACTTCACAAGAAATGTTCATAAACAGTTTTTTCCTAAACAGAAGCATAACAAACAAGCAAGCAAACAAAGAAAGGCACAAATATCATAGCTGAGAAATTCTTTACCATGGATTCTTCATCACCTTCACCAAAGCGCAAGGCAAGATCACAAAGAGCTTGGGTTGTGGACTCAACAGTCATTGGCTCACCATAGGAGAACCTATGATTCTGTGAACAATAAACCAAAATATATCAATCATTTACTAATCAACTACCTGATGATGACAAATGTGAGTTTAATTTGGATTTACACAATTGTAATTATATATTACACAATTGCAATTATGTTTCTAGAACTTTTATACATTTTTCAAAAGGTATATGTCACGTATCATACATTATTTTCAAAATAAGCATATTCTTGTATTGGATATGCATAGTAACGTATCCATCCATCATAACAACTACATAATATATGTTATAAGGTTCCCAGTACCTGAGTTTCCACCCGTGCATGCTCAACAAGTGTTCGAGCATCAGCAATCAATCCACTCATTGCACAACCTATGTGCTCATCAATTTCCATAATTTTCTCAACACTACTTGGCTCCTGAAAGAAAGTTTTAAGCTTTTATCAATGAAAGCACAAGTAACCACTACAAGATAATCACGTTTCTTTATGTCGGCACAACCCACATTTTTGTCTCTAAAATGAACATCAATAATCAAACTATATCCAAATACAACAGCTTGCCCCTAAAATTCTATTTATGTAAAACATCTCTATGGCAAAGCCCAACATTTTAGACAAGCATATTTAATTCCACCAACTTATATACTAATAATA
>Ga0099825_1008611_pt1 | contig 11989 bp, 4 predicted proteins | sample SiratroredBW_FD_76838 | JGI IMG/M metagenome (GOLD analysis project Ga0099825, IMG submission 76838) | Root nodule microbial communities of legume samples collected from California, USA - Siratro red BW | ecosystem: Host-associated > Plants > Roots > Nodule | place: USA: California | collected...
AATATATATATATATATATATATATATATATATATATATATATATATATATCTTTATATAGTCTAATTTTGTTTTTTTTAAGTCTAATTTAATTTTAGAAAACTAAATTGTAAGGTGAAGTTTGCACTCATTTATATACAATGAATTGGTATTATATATAGTTGACATAAAATTTCTAACGCCTTCTGCTCAACTTGTGTCTGAGACTAAATATTTATGGGTGATCAAAGAGCTGATGACATAATAGGCCATCAAACCTCTTTAGGACAGATTTTAATTAAATTAAATGACTATGATATAATGTTAGAAAGTGAATTTAAGTCTAACATAAGCTTATAAAACTAACTTATAAGGTGATATTTGCCTTAACTTATATACTACAAATCAACCTTATTTGCGGGTATTTTTCGCGATAACAAGGATGAATATATAGGTAGTTTATCCTCTTTCCTTGCGATTCAAAAATCTTTATTTATTGAGGTTGTGAAAGCCATTTTGGCTATTGAGCTTGCTTGGAACAAAGGCTTTATATATATTTGGCTTGAGTGTGAATTTTCCTTGCTTTGTCAAGCGTTTAGTTCATTTAATCTTCATTCCTTGGTGTTTGAGAGGGAGATGGAGAGAGAGTGTATGAGGATATATAAAGAAATTAAGTTCGAAGTTTCTCATATATTTCATGAGAGAAACCATTGTGGTGACAAACTGACTTCACTGTATCTCGAGAATAAGTTAGATTTCAAATGGTATGATGTTTTACCTTATGTTATTAAATTAGACTTTTTTTTATAATAGGTATCAACTCCCTCAATTTTGTTTTGTTTAGCTTAGTCGGAAAGTGTTTGTCATTTTTTCTTGCCATGGGTTTGGCCTAGTCTCCCACGATTTTGTATATTTTCTTTTTCTTTTTAATAATATGTTTTATGTCATGACATATGATTGTTGAGTTTTGTATTATTAGTCTAATTATAAAAAAAAATTAACCTTATCTCTAATTGATGTGAGATCTCCAACAACATCATAACTAATTTAATACCCATTAAATTTTAATCTCTGAGTTGACAAAAATAATACAACATATTTTTAATTTTTAATTGGTTAACCATTTGAATTAAAGTGATAGTGTGTTGGGGTTAGTATATGAGAGTTGCTTTGGATGTAGTTACAAATATTGTAAGTTAATGTACATCGAGTTTTATTCTTTATATTATTTTTTCTTTTAACTTCTAAACTTTAAATCTAGAGATTTTTAATATTATACTTAAACAAGGTTGATAAATAAAAATGAGATTAAAATCTAAAAACTTAGAGTTGATGATAATTGAGTAACGAGTTGTTATGATATCTTAAATTTTTAATTTACTATATGAAATTTTTAAATTTTGATTATGAAATCCTAATTAATTTTCATATGTATTGTGTATAAAAAATTAAAAGATAATGGAATTATTTTATTTTATTTTAAAATTTTTTTCTTTTAATTTTTTTCTCTTCAAATAAAGCCTGTATATTAAATAGTTACAGGGAATTACCGTACGTCAAGTCAGATTACAAGTTAACAAAGATTACTAAAAGCACATAAGCAACTAATAATAGCTAGAGTAAGATCAAGGACAACTCTTTCCCAACCAATCTAGATGAATGTGATGTCAATCTTATAACCCTACACATTAACCTTTTCCATAGGAATGACAGCACATTTGTTGCTTATTATGGGATTTTGATCAAACCAACTTGCAATATTTTACTAGGAGCATAAGAAAATCAAACATGTTTAACATCTAAAATTTCTTCTTCAACTTAAAGTGAAAGTACTGGTTTTAAAAGAGGATTAAATAGAGTACAAGATTGTTTTCACAAACATGAGGGTACTATGTGACAGCAGACCCCTCTGTACCTCTGTACAATAAGAAAGACATAATATATTTATATTAGTTTTTTCTGACTTTTGATTATATGCCGTTCTTCTTTAAGAAATTTTTTAAGGTTTCCAATTATCAAATGTTAATTATAAATTGAGTACATTATATATGTTATTCCTAATACATACAAGTACATAAGTCATTTCTCAATCATTTTTTAATCTTTTCATGAGATTAAGAATTTCAAATACTCTTTATTGTTACTTTTAACTACAATCAAATGAAGACAAAATTTAAGAATTACTTTTTATTGAAAAAACATACATTAATTTTTTTTCAAGGACATAACCTCACAAAATGGACGATATAATAATGTTTCTTTCTCCTACTAGTACAAATACTAACACACAAAAACAAATCTATATCAATCATAATCAGTTTTATATCAATTATATTTAGTTTTCTACTTTTTTTTAGTTTTCCATTTTTCTGTTGCATCCAATTTTGGTATGTCATTTTATATTTATTCACACTGTTTACAATACTAAAAGTATATATATGCAGTTAGCATTATTATGTTTTCTCTTTTCCAGTGTGCTTTTCAACACATTTATGCTTACCTTGTTAATTTAGACAAAGAAACTTTTTCGTAACTAATGATTATATCAATTGTGTTCATATCTTCTTCTTTTTCAATTTGGATTAATGCCTTGTCCTTGTAGAGTAATTTATATATGATATCTTTTATAATAATTCTTTATATTATAATAATTGAAATTTGTTATATGACATTATTGAATTTAGATTAAGGGCATATGTATCGGTCTTCGCATAGAAGGTTGCGTTTTCTTTTATATTTATGCTTCATAAAACTAAAAGTAATGTAAATATATAATACCATAAATAATATATGTTTTTCTTTTTAACCATCCGCGTATTATGTGTTCATTGAACTAAATAAATAATAAGATAAAATAATTTTTAAAATAAATATAATAATTAAGATATTTTGAAATATAATAATTAAAGTTTAACTATTAAATTTTTTATTTAATAAATTATTAAATCAGTATTTTATTATAATTTAATGGCAGTTATTAAGCATTCCTATTCTCATTTAAGAACATTTTTCTCATAAGATATAATATTAATGTAAAATTTATTTCTTAAAATAATGGAGAAACTACACTTAGAGGTACTTATTTTAAAAGATATTTACATTTTTTTTAATTTTTAAAATAGAAACCCACATTTCTTAAGTTTATAATTAAATGAAAAATATAACTTTTCTAATTTTTAAGAGACATTCCTCTCCATTATATTTTTAATAAATACTCATTTTTCATGTTTTTAATAAATTATCACTCATCTAACTTATTTGATTATATATATATATATATATTAGCTAAAATTTAATTAAAGGATATAAAAAACAAAATTTTAAAATATAAAAAATTTAAGAGAATATACACTTGAGATTATGTTAAATTACACTCATACTCCCTCTAATTCTAAAATAGACACTCACCTTTCTTAAATTTTAAATATAATGAGAATCACATCTCTAATTTTCAAAAGACAACAACATCCCTTATGTTCTTAATAAAATATTATTCATTTTTCTTATGTTTTTAATAAAGTGTCACTTACCTTCCTTTTTTCCTTATTTTATTTAAAAATAATACATTAGCTAAAATTTAATTAAAACTTAGGTAAATTAAAAATTGAAATTTTAAAATATAAAAGTAAAACATTTTTTTATAATACTTTATTTAAGTTTTAGTTAATATGTTGTTCTGGTATACCCAATAGTGTCACATCACTTACGAGTTAAGGTCAAGGTTAATTTAAATACATCTTAACCATCCTAGATCTTTCTTAAGGACAAAATCATGACGGAACTCGACGTTACAAAGTAGACAATATCTCGGATGCGGTAATTGACTCTAACAATGTCATCTAAATGAACTTGAGGTCGAAACACTGGTGTCGTCTTCGGGAACCTCATTCCCTTAGGAGTCGAGGTCAATGTCAGTTTAAGTACTTCTTCTCTTAACTTCCTAAGATGCTTTTTAAGGACAAAACCATGACGGAACTCGAAGCTTCAAGCTTCAAAGTAAACAATACCTTAGATGAATGAATGTCATTTTATTAAAAACATAAAGAATGTTGGTGTCTTTTGAAAACTAAAGAGAATATAATTATCATTTTTAAAAAAATTTAAAATAATGAATACCTATTATAAAACTAAAAAAAAAAACTAAAAGTGTAATTTTGCATAATCTCATCAAAATAAGTGTCATTTCTCTTAAAATAAACATAAATATGAATAGTTTTGATTATAATACTATTTTTGCTTATTTTTTATGAAATTTGACATAATAATAATAATAATATAATTGCAATTTAATGATATTTTATTCTTTTCTTTTCTATATCAATATGTATATAAACTAATTAAAAATTAAATAAAATATATAAATACAAAATTAATACTTAATATCATTTAAAATTTAAAAATAAACGGAGTATCATGTATCCATGGAAGTTGCAATAGCTGTCAGAGATGAATGAGCTTTCTTCGGGATTGAAATAAAGTTATGTGGGCGCTTTCAAAAAGAACGCTAAGTTTTTAGTCAATTTGTACTGTTTTCAGCTTTTTCAGAAAATGAAAATGTTATCGTATTTTTCCTGACGAGTTTGTATATTTGCGGTTGAGTTTTTACAGAAGAAACAGCTGAGAAGCTATTACAACCTCTCACCTACCTTTACACTTCCTGTACGGATCAACTTCAAAAGTTCATTACCTTTTGGATAAAACCCATCAAAACTAGATCCACAATGTTAGGGTTATATTCACTTTTTCAAAACTATACGCTTAAAAAACTTCAACGAACCACCTAATATAAAAGCTAAACGAAACTATCCCCGAGTAAGCACTTTTTCTTCTTCGAGTTTTTCCATATACAAGCCTTCTCTTTGTCACATTCTTTGGTATCTTTCATGTAGTATTGAATTCGCCCTTAATGTATACTTTTGTTATGTATGTAGCTTAATGTTCTGTGCAACAATTGTCGACAATCTTTAATATGGTGTTATTTTTGGGCTATCTATCAGTATTTTATGAGTAATCAGTGTAAAAAAGTTCAGTTAATTGTTTAGGGTTTAGTTATTTATTCATAAGATGGAAACTTAAGACATTGTTTAGAAGATTGTTGAAATGAAAGGGTGGCGAATAGGATGCTTTTTGAATATGGCACAATCCAAGAAATTATTTGTGTGTTTTGACCGATGTGCTGTGGTGATGGCTGAGCCATATTTTCTCCATCTGCCCTAACCCAGATTGGTAATAATACAGTTGTATTCACAAAATAAATGAAACTATGATCAAAGTACTTGATTGGCGTAAACTAAATCTCCCTTTCCGTTGTCCTCATTTTCCTCAACAACACCCACTTCTCCTTAAAAATAAATAAATAATAAGTTTTTAATTGTCATGATAGTACTTAGCACTAGTGGCTAGTCTCCTTTCAAAGATAGAGATGGGGAATCTCAGAAAATGATTATATAAGAGTAGTAGGACTGTACTTGGACCGTTAAGTAGGAGCAGAGAAGCTACCTCTGTGTTATAATTGTGATCTTTTTACTCATTGCACAATAGCTAGGGTTTTCACCCACTGAAATTGGTTCCAATCTGCAGATGTTCTCTTCCACATATGACTCCAACCTTTTTCCAAACTTCCCTTCCTCTTCTTACCCTATCCTTCCTTTTCTCATTGATCCTGAAAATGATTTTGCAAGCAATACCCTCTTTGATGACCCTCTTCTCGTTCCCTTCACACCCATCACACATGATCCTCCATTCCCTGAAGAAACTGTTGCCAATTTTGCAGTTTCTGACTGCACTGCCATGCTTGAACAGGATGCAAACACTAACTATGGTTCCAACTATGGTAGCATGTCCAATTTTCTGACCCAGAAACCAGCCATAGCAAAGAAAGACAGGCACAGTAAGATTCACACATCTCAGGGTTTGAGGGACCGCAGGGTGAGATTATCAAGCGAAATAGCCCGCAAGTTCTTTGATCTTCAGGACATGTTAGAGTTTGACAAACCAAGTAACACCCTTGAGTGGCTTTTCACAAAGTCTGAGAATGCGATCAAAGAACTAGCCCAAAGTAAGCATAGCGGCAGTATTAGTGGGGGTGACAAGTGTTCCCGCGACGCTTCTGTGGATTCAAATAACAACAAATTATTGGCGGGTAGTGGGGGTGATGGTTCCAAAGGGAGGAAGTCAAAATGGGCACAGAAGGATGATGCTTGTGTTCAGACCAAAAAGGAGTCAAGGGAAAGGGCAAGAGCAAGAGCAAGAGAAAGGACTTGTTACAAAATGTGCAGCAATAGAAGGGTGCAGCAAGACTTTGATGAAAGGTGCCCTGCAACTGCAAACACTCAAATGCTGCACCAATTGAGGTCATCCATTCTGCCAGAATCTGAAGCTTGCGCGAGATGGGTTCAGCCTTATAACCCTTTTCTCATTCATAATGAAGCACCAAGAGATGGATTTGACGTCATTGAGGAATCTATTATGATTAAAAGGAACATGAAGCCGTCATCTATGATGGCTTCTCATCACCAAAGTCAAAACCAAAGCCAAAACCTTGTGATCCCTAGGGATGCCAGTTTCAACAATAATGTGTGCCCCTTGCTACCCTATTCCACTCCAGACTGGGACACTAATGGGGCCGTTAGTGGACGCTCCAACTTTTGTGCAATAGGCACCATGAACCTATCTACATGTTTCATGAACCCGTGGTAAGTTTTAAATTTTTTATTCTTCTTTTAAAATCACTTCTTGAGCTTTTAAACTTGTAATGGAGTTTAGTGATTTTTGCGTCCAGATTTGTAGAGCTTCATTCAAACCTATGGAAATTCTTGGGAGGAGTGCATCAATCAGAGTCGACACAACTATGCTAGTTTTCGGTAAAATCTGATCAGAATGAAATCCTCGAGTGTGCTTTGCCTTGTAATCATCATCTCATAGTTCTGTGTTTCTTCTCTCTATCAGCAACTTTTTTTCTGCCCTATATTCCCATTTTACAATGTTTGTACTGATTCTTGCTGATAACCAGCCAATGGCAAGTGAAAGTTTGCATACAGGTTTGCTGGGTCCTGCGTGTATCATATCTGTCCAATATTTAAAGTTTGATTGAACAAGTATTATCAAAAGTCATGAAGTCACTCGCTAGCAGCTTTATGCTTTTAGTTTCTTTATCTATGTTATTGGTTAGTCCTTAATGGTGAAAAGAAATCATGTACTTTGGGCGGAAGGGTTTACAAGGATCAGGAAAAAACTACGAAATTTCAGCTTTTGTCTGAATCTAGCCTTATAGATATTGGGAATTTGCTAATTTATATTATTTCGTTCAGCTTTCCGAATTCAAGCATGGATAAATAGAAGTCAACCACGTATTCACAAAAGCTCTGTGAACATCATACAGAGAATATCTCTAGCTGTGCTGTTTTGTTTCAAAATGAATTTAATTTCACCGTGGAAATTTCAAAATAAAACTTCCTATTACTGTAGTTTCTCTGAAGCAAACTCGATGAACATAAATATTATTAGTTACAACGGAGGGTTTGGTGTAATATGTTCATTTTATAACCACAGAACATATATAGTGAAGAGTATTAACCGTTTTTTCCGTTAATTTGGAAAACAGCTATTGAAAAGTTTATACCCTTACACATCTGAATGCAAAACTATGGGTAAGGAACACTGGGTACTGATTATGTGTTAATGTTGCATGCCAAGCATTGTTGAAATATTCATCCATTCTTGAAATTTTAGCCTTCTGATGATGAATATGACTCATAACTTTATCCATATTTTTTTCATGCCAAGTTTCTCGTATTCAAAGGGATGGATCTTTTGATCTCTTTTCAGAGATCATAGATAAATGGCTACAATCCTTCGGGCTACCAAGATGTTTTCATACGGCCTTCCAGATTTTGGTAACGATATTTGGTATTAAGTTTCTGAACAAGAACAAAATGGAATGCTCAGGGCTTATGAATACATGCACTCAAATTGTTATTACTGTGTACGCAATTTATACTACAACGGCAATATTCACTTGTACTGCATACAGTTTCTGTTTTCATTTTCATTTTTATGCCTCCTCATTATATTAGGTTCTACAAGAAATGGAACTTGGATCAGCATATTACCGATGTTCTGATGGAGCATGAATGTTTAATACCATTGCGAACATAATTTCTTAGAAGTCTGATGGTGTAGTATATTTGATGACCTAATGATCTCTTACAGTTTCTTAAGGTTTTGATATCCTGTGCAAATATTATTTTGATGTATCAGAGTTGTTGCCACGTTTTGAACTTATGACATCTATCTAAGTTACATACACATCACATAATCACTTGAAGCTATGCGCCCAGGTGGGTGGAAATCCTATGTAATTCTAATTCTACACCTTCCTACAAACTGGTATTCATGCTCAATATTGTTGTCACAAGAGATATCTTTCTTTGTTGTGTTTTGAAACTTGTCACTATTCTACAGCTTTAACTGTGAGAGCTTACAGGGTTAACAAACCTAGCTGTTTAGCTGTTGATTATGTAGCAAGATATTGACAAGTAAGTTAAATTGATTCTATGTATATGGGATAATATGCTCTTGAACCTAAAGCTCAATGCATGAGCTGGTTTTATGGAAAAAGAAACAGATGACTGTTCATGATCATAAGTAAGATACACAATGTTGGATGTAAATGTTCAATCTGAGCTAGCTTCTCCATTTTGACAGGATATCCATTTGGAATTTTACATATTTTGATGTCATATTCAATGGAGGGTTCTACGACCAGAAGCCCTAATTATGTAAGGAATTATGAAAATGAAAGTATATCAAGGGTTACACCAACATAAGGTATTACTGACCTTTAATTATTCTTAGATTCGTAGTTTTTGTACAGGCTTGTGATCTTAGTAGGTGCATGTTTTCTCTTGTTCTGCTAATGTAGGAGTTCTTGCAGTTTGATCAATGGTAAGATAATAATATATTTAATCTTGTTTTGAATTAATCCAATGACATACATCTCGTTACTTTCCCACTGTTTTTACTGGAATTGAATCCAATATATTGTATAAATGCATCTCTTTTCTAAAACCTCTATAAACCAATGGTCAAAGTTTTCAGTTTAACATAAGAACAGCGAATCAGGTTGATTTTACTGACAGAAAAAAGTATAACATTGATACATAAATGAAAGTGTTTGTGTTGATTCCTAGTATCATTTACTGCTATTATTCATATTACTGCACAGACTGTGACTAGTGACAAGTTGATTTGTGACTTGAAGACTTTTCTCTCAAACCTTATATACCAACAATAAAAGTTAAAAACCTATAGGTCTTCTTGTAGTTATATTTTCTTGGAATGAACTCTTATTATAGATTAAAAAAAAATTAAAACCACTACTAATTAAGATAAAAGTGTAAACTCCCGTAATTAATATAAAACAACAATAACAGAAAGAGAGAAGATTTAAGTCTAACTCAAGTTTTTCAAATTAACTTGTAAAACAAGATTTATAATTGTCTAATGCTGCGGATACGAATATTGATGCCTGATTTGTGCAAATTGTTTTGGCTTTCACTGAGTGATACAAGCATTTCACATAATCCCTCGTTTGACCATTTACAATAAGCCATTGGTTGAATTTAATGCAGTCTATTATATTGGAGAGACAAATTTTAGAAGGAAAGGAGAATAAAAGACAAATTGTTTTTGTTTTTATTATTTTACTTCTTTCATTTAATAAATTACTAAAGTGGAGATTTTTTGTGAATAAAGTGGACAATATTTATAAAAAAAAGGAAAATTTTGTATTTCCATCAAAATCCAACTCTGATACATTCTTTACTGTCTAATGATTTTTTTATGGGTTTTGTTTTCCTTAGGTAAGCACATGTCTAGTGGAATTTATCGTATAGTTTGAAAACAAATAATTATTTGATAAAAAAAATTGCAGTTGTAATGGTTGAACATATATCTATAAAGAAGAATTAAAAATAATGGGATGACAGTCAAAAGTCATAAAATCTTACAAGTGTCAACCAAGGTTTATTGTACTATTAGCGGTCATTGAACACCTTGACATTTATTACAAAAGCCATGTGTTATATTAATATTAATGATGAACGGTTTTATAAGTTATGCATTTAGGTCTATCATTTTACTTTTGAAAGTTTTGTATTGATTAAAACATGCAACAATATTGGGTGTTTCGGGCTAAAATAAAATAATAAACAGAGTTTTATTGGACATATTTAGACAAAATAAAACATAACTGTAATAAAAGCCTACGTGTTTTGGTTTACATTTTACCCCAGTTTTACCTACAGGAGTAACCTCCCACACTCTCAAGACTCTTGGTCACCAGCTTTTTAAACTATTTTTACTTTTTGAGTGGTATTGCAAATTATCTCACTTTTTCATTCCAACTCTCAACCTCTTACATTAGTTGCATTGATTAGATAAACAATATATTCAGTTTAAAGAAAAGGATATGGGGTGCTTATCTTTCTTTGCTACATATTGTATTTGAAAAAAGAAAAACTATAAAGAAAGATTAAATCTATGCATTTCACTAATTTGAATGAAATAACGATACAGTAAAAATATACAACCATTTTATTTCATATCAACAACATGCCAAACACTACATAACAAATTTAACCAAACAATTAAGATTGCAATAGTATAACCCGCAAGAGAGCTAAATTGATCATGACTTTTTTATATAATTTATCATGCTTAATAAATTACTCAACACGTTTGACATCAAATTTTCATATTACACTGAAATTCCATTAATTGTTACTATGTTATTAATTGAAATATTTTAATTGCATTTTGTTAAAGAAATCTCTAAATGCTAATTTCTATTTCACTATGAAAAATTGTAAAATATGTTTTTTTCAGAAATAATGTTTTAATATTATACTAACTATTCAAATTTATAAATTTAACTATATTATTATTGCTTTGATTGATGGAGATATTAATGAAGTTAAATAAAATTTTCCGTAGAAGAATTGTGTCTAAAATCATGAGCTTGTACTAAGTAATAATTATAGTGCACCCCTACTTGTATATTCTCCCTACTTTTAGAAATTAATTAGGTGTGTCTTAAAATATATTTTGTGTTTTCGGTTCTTGGTGCATATATATATATATATATATATATATATGTAACGAATGAATGGCAATTAATGACAGGAATCAGACAAAAAAAATCAAATATTATGTACAATACGAGCATATTCTTTTAGTTCCAAAACAAAAATACCTGTTTGGTATAAAAGACTAATAAACTAAAGAAGTGATAAGGAACATTCACATGAAAGGGATGCGAATAAATTGAATTATAAATAGAGCAGATTTTCAGTATTTTTTAAGGACCAGAAATATAACATTTAGTTCTTTAACATGTTAAAACATAGTGTGGCTACATAGCAAGGAACTTGATATATATTATGTCTAGCTATATGGTTTAATCGTAGCGACCTTTACTTCTATCGTTCCTAAGGATCTGTCATGTTCAACACTGCATGATTTTGACAGGAAGAAGAAATGAGATATAAATGCTGTAACAGCAGAGTGAGTTCCCTGGTACGACACTAGTGAACTAGTGTTAAGCAACTATTGACCAAGAGAACCCTTAGCACCAATATGGCTTCTTCTTTTTTCCCAAAATATGTATATTTCACTACCTCTCTAACGTACCTTTCTATATGTCTCATCAACTTAACCCAGGCCCTCATAGCTGGAACACCCACTACAACCAAGTGCCCTTTGTTGGAGATAATCATTATGATTTTATATACTAAATATCAATGCTTTAGCTATTCAATTCCTACAAAAAAAAAAAAAAAAAAAAAAAAAAAAAAATAATTGGTTTTTTTTTTATTTTTTTTTTTTTTTTTTTTTTTTTTTTTTTTTTGTAAGAATTAAATAGCTAAAGCATTGATATTTAGTATATAAAATCATAATGATTATCTCCAACAAAGGGCACTTGGTTGTAGTGGGTGTTCCATTTTTGAGG
>Ga0099825_1008616_pt1 | contig 11986 bp, 4 predicted proteins | sample SiratroredBW_FD_76838 | JGI IMG/M metagenome (GOLD analysis project Ga0099825, IMG submission 76838) | Root nodule microbial communities of legume samples collected from California, USA - Siratro red BW | ecosystem: Host-associated > Plants > Roots > Nodule | place: USA: California | collected...
ATATATATATACAACTTTATATATATATATATATATATATATATATATATACACTAATGTTATTATACCCTCTGATTTCTTTTAAAAATTTAACAATATTTTTCTTATAATGAAAGTCTTTCTTTTGTTTTCATGACTTCTTTATTAATTTTCAGTTGTCAAGTTATATTTTAGGATGACGACTTTTTGAAGAGTGAAGTTGTACTCACTCATTTTATGTAATTTTGTTAAAAATTTATCTATTTTGATAAATTTGGTGCAAAATTGTACTATTTTCTGTAAAATCTTCTTTGATTTGTGCGGGATCCCTGCATCAAGTTTTTATATATAAAAATCTGTAACTAAATTGGAATGCTGTATACTCTATGATTGAATTTTTTTTTTTATTAACATTTATGTTTTTGTTTGGATGAGGCTGGGATTGGAAAGGAGAAAAAAAAAGGTGAAAAGGAGGAAAAAAAAAGGTGAAAAATAGTGAAAGATGAGACTATTTGAATTAGAAAAAGTGTGTGAATTTGAGTTGAAAGTAAAATTGTTTAGATGTAGAGAAAGTGTGTGAATTTGAGTGGAAAGTGATATAAAATTTTGTATTAGATTATATTAATATGACTAGAAAATAAATTGTAAAAGTTGTGTTATATTAAAGATTATTAATATGTCCTTGAGTTATTTTAAAAGGAAAATGTGTAAATTTTATTTGAATGATAAATAATTTTTATATTTAAAGTTTAGAATGAAATAAAAGTTATAATTTGAGAATGAATACAATTGTAATATTTTTTTTAATTTATTTTCACATATTAGTTAATATGATTTTAAAATATTTACGTATTTAAATTAATGTATTGGAGAATTGATTCTGAATTGGAAAGTTAACTTTAAATTCGAATAGGTTTAAAAATATTTCATGTATAAATATATTAAATTATATATTTATATTTTTAATATAACATTAACCATAAATTATATCATTTTAAAATTATTTTTAAAAAGTAGGAGGATATTTTAGTATAATTGAATATTAGTTAAGATTTAAAATTGATGAAATAAAGTAATTAATTCATAAAAGTAAAACTAATATTTAAATTTCTTTTGTTGGTAACATTTCATAAAAATGGATTTAGAAAATAATTAAATTTTAATATAATTTTATATTTTTATGTAATTTTTTTTATTTTATTAATATTCATTTTACAAGGGAACAAAATTACTATTATTAAATTAAATAGAGTGATAAAAAAAATTTAAGATGAGTTTAAATCAATAATGAATTACATACTTTTATACTATATTGATTCACAATATAATTAATGTGCATGTAATTATGAAATACAGTTCATTTTCATAATAAAAATATTTTTATAATCTTTAAACTGGTATAATGAATAATTTAATTTTATAATTTCAATTTAATAAACTTTTGAATTGTTATAATTAAAAATTAATTACATTAAATAATAAAATTGTATGTAATAAATAGAGAATGCATATTACATATCTTACATTTATGACACATAAAAGACAAAAATATAAAATGTCACAGTTACTTTTCTCATCTTTTCAATTTTTACTTTCTTTTCTATATTTTTTTCTCAAATCTAAACATGAACTTAGCTTTATTGTTTAAGTTCTCTTTTCCTTTTTTATATAAAATTTTTGAATCTAAACGCATTCTTGTATACCCTTTATTGTTCATTGTTAAGAAGTACTTTACAATACTCAAATCTAACTGATATGTTCTTGTTTTTGTTGAGACATTAAGGAGTTTACAATTGATTCTTAGATGGTCTCAGTCTTTCACTGTCACTATCATTCCGCTATTTGTTTAGTTTTTGTTTTGCTTTGTAAGGTCTTCGTTCCAATCTAAGTAGAAAGATACCTGCAAAAAGTACTTTAACGCCCCCAAGTGTTAAGTTATCGGAGCTCAAATAATAAAGGTTTTATGTGTACCTTTTCACATGGGCCCAATTCACTTATTTATAGGGGAGCTTTTGACACTACTTCAATATGATTGGTTCATACACTGTCACGTGTCAACTTTTACAAACTGTTACTGTCAGGGGTTGTCTGTGACCTGTCATTTTGATAATTATCTCAGCTGATAAAACATCAATTTAGACCGATAAAGATGTCGGTCTTGACCATACAGTACACTTGCCCTCCAAGCTCGAGCCATTATAGGCTAGAGGTTTACCTTGATTAATGGTTCTAGGAAAAGACAGGTTCGGCGGATGGTATTTGCCTGGGAGGATACTTTTCGGTTTCCCCACACTTGGAGATGTTTGAGGTGAGATGACGCTTGGTGATGTGTAAGCTTTTGGGGATTCGAGTCGTCCAAGATCTAACAGCCAAGATGGAAGTCACTTTTTTATGATTGTTGGGGCTTTCACTGTCACTGTCCTTCCACTGTCCCGTTGAGTTCTCGTTCTCGTCTGTGAGGTCTTCGTTCCAATCCGAGTCAAGAATACTTGCAAAAGGTATTTCAACGCCCAACTAAGTGTTCAGTTATCAGAGCTCAAACAGTAAAAAAGTGTCTGACACTGCTTTAATATGATTGATTCATATATTGTCATATGTCAGCTTTCATAAATTGCTATTGTCAGACATTGTTTGTGACCTGTCACCTTAATAATTATCTCAACTGATCAACTGATAAGATGACAGTTTATACCGGTACTAATCTAGACCTTACAGCACTCCTCAAGCTCACATGATTTTCTTCTGCTCCTCGAAACCCCCTCTCGTATAATTCTTTCATAAGTTTTTGTTATGTTACGATGTTCCCTACTATCTTATTGTCATGTCATTTCTATTTCTAATACTTTAAACATCAGAAATTAGAACTAAACATTCTATTTGTTACTCACACCAAACTTATAATATTGTCCTTTCAAATAGTTTTTCTCCACCTATTATGTTGTCACTAATTATTTATTTTAGTCCACACGCTCCACACAAGTGCTATCTTGTATATTTTTGTATATTTTCATGTATTCTTTTCGTGCTCAACCATAATTAACCATGTAGTTACAGAAGGAGTTAGTATTCTCACTTATTTTCTTTCCTCTCACCCAATACTCTTTTAAAGAGTATGACTCAATAAGGTGTTGTTGGAAATAATTGTACTACAAAATGTATTTTATTTAGAGATTATATAGATAAATGTTATACATTCTATTTTAAAAATAAAAAATATGATTATTCAATTTTATAAAGTCAAATGCTTATTTTGAATTTCAATTATATTTTCATCAATTTAAATTTATGTAATATATGTATTTTATTTTTTATGAAGTCTAGTGTTGCAAGGTAGATATACTAGTGCAATTGCAAAAGGACTCACATTCCCATTTTATTTTCTCTCTTCTCACCGGATATTTTTTTTTTTTTTTAAAAAGTCAGTTATGCCTCCTACTTTCCCTCACTTGCATATTTTTTTCTCATTTCAATTGTGAATGTGTTGTGTCAAGATGCACACCCAGAGCCATTGTTCTATTATGGCATCTTTTTTTTTTCTTTTTCATACATAACAAAATACACCATAAAAATATAATATATTTATGTTGTGCACTTTTATTACAGAAACTTGTGAACTTTTAATTAGTTATTTATACCGTTATATAATGATAGTATATTTTTTTATAATTCTTTCTATATATCATTTTTAACTAGGCAAATTTATAAATTATTTAATTAAAATATTTTGAATATTTAATAAAGTAAAATATTTAAATATATAAATTTGTAAACTAAAAATAATTTCCTTATATTTTAATTAAAGATAATTTATTAATTTTTATCTTTATAAAAACTATTTATATTTAATTTTTTAATTATTTCTTAATATAAAAATGCAGATATTGTTCTTTCATCATAAAAGGCTACAAACAAACACTACAAGAAAAAAGATTATTTAGAGACCAATTTTTAGCTACCAAATGAAATGGCTACTAATTGTGATCAAAATAGTCATCAAATTAGATTTTGGTTGCTAAATAACTATAAAATAGAAGTAATGATTGAATTTAGTGACCAATTAAGTCAAATAATTGGTATCTCACATTAGATATCAAAGTAATTAGAGACTAAGATACCAATTATTTGACTTAATTGGTCACTAAATTCAATAATTACTTCTATTTTGTAGTTATTTAGCAACTAAAATTTAATTAATTCTATTTTGTAGTTATTTAGCAACTAAAATTTAATTTGATAACTATTTTAAGCACAATTAATAACAATTTCATTTTATAGCTAAATATTGGTCCCTAGATAATTTTTGTCTTATAATGAAATATTTCGGCTGAAAAAAAAAACAAAATTGTGGTGAGAATAGCACTGCCTTTTACAAAATGACATCCCCAGTAAGTCCAACGTCATAAGCCCATTATTCCTAGACTAATATATAAAGAGGTGCCTTAGGAATATATTTTTGTAAACATATTTTACTATTATTAGTTTTAATTTATTAAAAAAAATAAGATTGAGACTGAAATTTATATATTAAGGAAATAATAATCTCAATGTTATAATAAATTTCAGTTTATAAACAAAATATTGGAAGATAATACGTTATTAACATCTTTCAATATAATAAATCCCATCACTAAGTAAATTAATTATTTTTTTTTTCAGTTTCTCATCATATCCTTTATCTAGTCCCTTTGTACAAATATAATTAGTTTACTGTATATTTTCTCTTATTATTTTATAATTTAATAACAGTTTTAACAATAATGGAGTTTGTTGACTGTTTAGTATAAAAGCTTATTCAAAGTTAAATTCCTTGTTCTACATTGATTAATTCAATATCCTAAAAAATATATAAAGAAAGACTAGAGTATAGAACTTATTTTACCTAATAAATGAAAATATGTTAAAACAAAGTAATTTTAAAAATATTTCTCTTAACCCTCCTTTTATTCAGCAGGTATGATTAAACTATAAAAAAACCATTACATATAAAATAAAGTTAACTAAAATGTAAACAGTTCAGTCTAATACACTTAGGTATAGATTATCAGACGAAATCAATTTTATATTTTATACCTAAATTAGTTAATTTATCAACATACTTATTATTTTTTCTAAATAAATAAGTTACTTTAAAATCCATAACAATACAAATTTATCAATATTTATGTCATCTATTTTGAATTAAAAGTTTAACATAACAAATAAGAGTCATACTTCAATTAAACATATTCAATAACAAAAATAATACTCATGATTGCAACATAAAAATGTATCTTGAATACTAAAAAGGTTACCTACATATTCTTTATAAATACCTCTAATAATATCTCCACAAGCTTCAAAATCAAAAATATCTCCTGGGACCAATTTTAGAAAATTCCAAAAAACTTGTGGAGGAAGACAAAATCTTTTTAATTCTAATACTAATGTTAATATGTTTTAAAATAAATAAAAAAGTTGAGATATTCTAGTGCTAATGTCAATGTATTTCAAAATAAATAAATAAAAATTAAATTTAATTAATTATATACTTTCTGAAGATATTATTTTCATAAACAATCCATATTAACTAGAATAGTGACACTTGAGAGGCAGAAGGAAATAATATTTCTCATAAGCCGTGAAGTCAAACTAATTCTTCTAAGATAGTTCACATGTTAAAAAAAAGAAATGTACAAAATGAATAAGTGATCATGAAAGATATAGTCTCAGTCATTGATAATAAAACTAAGGTATAACTTTTTGGAATAATAATAATAATAATAATAATAATAATAATATAGTATGTTTGAGGCTCTAAGTTACATGATTTTAAAAAGCTAAAAATATAAGTAAGTTCATTATTATAGAATTTCAAGATGTCTCGACAATAACATTATATTTGATAGACAATTTTACAATTTTTAACATAGAAAATTCAAATTTATTAAATTTTAAATATTTTATTTAAATAAAATATTGTATTTATCATCAAAATACCAAAATTCATTTAAATATTAAATATTTTTTACTAATTAAAAATATATTAATATTGATAATACTTTCTAGTTGCTTATGATTTTTCAGTTAAAATTTGTTATGATTTTTTTAACTGACATGGACAACAATTTTTACATGATTGACACCAGTAAAATTTGGTTTCAATCGACAGGAGGACATAAATTAGGAGAATTGCACGTGTTCTAAACTTTTAACGACATGCAAAAAATAATAATAGATTCGTCTTTAACTTTATTTTAAAATCCATTTTTAAATAGTAATGCAGACACAAATAAATTTTACAATATTGAATTATTAGGAAAACGAAATTGAATTCATTTCTTTTAAAATTCATTAAATTAATTAAATAATTAAAAATAATAAATTCCTTTTAATTAATAATTAAATCAATTTAATAAAATATTAAATTGATTTGTCAAAATAGACTCTTATGATATAACATTGATCGGATTTAATTTTATAACATTATTAATTATTTTCTTTTGTCGACTTTTTTCAATATTAACTGAAAAATTATCCAATTGACATTGAAAAGAAAATCTAAAACATTATTAACAAGGAATAGCATCAATGTCTTTAATAAAGATAATAATCATTGCACATATTAGAAAACACGATACAAGTCAATAAAAAAAGTAGTTTACATCAGTCAAAAAATAATCTCCATAACATTAGCAATAACATGAAAATGATCCTAACAATGGAAATAAAAAAAAATAACTTCTATTAACAGAGAAAACCTAACTATTCTCGATCTAGAAATAGTTCTCCCTATATTGGTTAGATAAATCTTAACGTTGATAGATAAAATAAGTATGAAAATTTTTGATTGATCTCAGTAGAAGAACATTCTCAATGTTGACCGTGGAAATTCTCTTACTAATGTGTCAATTGGTAAATTGTTTTTAAATTGTTTGTGTATGCATATTAAATTTACTTCATTTCCATACATAATTGCATTATTTAGTTTATTTTATCATAAATGGTCTATTCTTTACACTTTTGGTTTTCTTGCTTAGTGTAAATAAATGTTTTCGGAGCATAAGGGATCTGGGAGGAATTCGGCAAACATTAAATTTAGAATCAAATAGAGGAATGTGGGTTTATTTTTATTTTAATAGGAGTTTGACCTAATAGCTGAGAAAGGATTTAGAAGAAAGATAATAAGGAAAAGAAAAAGGGAAATTTTGGTTGGAAGCAATTAAATCTAGGAGAAAAAGGCCAGTATTAGAGGTCGAGGCTACTTTTATACAACCAACTATTTCACCAAATTCAGGTTTTATTTTTTACATTATGCATTGCTAAATATCTTTTAGTTAAAATATTGATGTAATATTCTGAATTATATGTGTTAAATATTTTAATTTAAATGTGCTCCCTCTTACCCTTTCGTAGCTTTTTTTTTCGGCTTTGCAATACTCAAACTTTAGTATTTTATTGTATATGAGTTGAAGCATCCTTAAGTGTTCTAGTTAATTTTATTTATTTTTAGTTGATAAAAAAAGTATGTTAAATCTTTTGTATTGATGTTAAGTTATTCTAATTATTATAATGTTTTATCTCTGAATATACTTATCTATTTATTTACGAAAATTTTCATACTGGAAAATTGAAAATATTATTTGCCATTAGATAAAATAAACTAAGTTTTTATCCCAATTGAAAATTGAAAATGTTATTTTTATACTGTTGTGAATCCGTGTTGTTATCTACTCATTTATTAACACACAATCATTATAAATAACCACAGGCAAATAAAGTAAGCAAGCATAAATAAAGGATAACTTTTCTTACCTTGTGTGTTTTTCTTATTTATTATGGTTGAAGAGAAAGATGAAGCAAAAATACGAAACCCTAGATAATCTCAATAACTTAAAATCATAATCAAAATTAAACCCAAAATTAATTTAAATCAAAACCTCCCTTTTACTTCCTAAGATTATGAGATTCTAGTCCATTTATGGCTAGTAAAAAGGTTCATATTGATGAACTTATACTTCTCAGTTTTAATGTGAAGACAAAGTTGAAAAGAGTTAGGAAAGGGGAAGATTTTGAAATTTGGATGTTAGAAGAAGAACGTTGAACATTAAAGAGAAATATGAAATAAAGAAGAATAAGAATATTAAAGAAAATGAGAAACAAAGAAGCATATTCGATTTGGGTGGAAGTAAAGAAAGGAAGGAAAAAATTTATTAAATGAAATCTAAAAAATATTTAAATTTTAGATTGACGAATAGTACATTTTGCTTGCATACTTAATATATCTAAACTTTTATAAGGAAGTAATATACATTTTCTTTTTCAACTGATATTAAAAATTGATAATCACAAAACTGAATACATTGTGATTATAAATTTAATATTATTATTTTTTATTGATTTTCGCATATTGATAGAGCCTTTAATACATAAGTAAGTATTCAATTGTAAAACTTGTATTGAAGTATATTTGTTTACAACATAATTTTTATGCATTTGTTTAGTCTTATAAAACTAGTTTTTTTTTATCATAAAATAATATCTATCTACAAAATGATAAGTAGCAAACATTAATGTGTTTAGATAGAAAATTTTAAAAGAATATTTTTTTTTTTAAAGAATTTGAAATGTTTTATAATAAAATATGTTGTTTGAATAGGAAATTTCAAAAGAAAATAAAATCTTAAAATTTTATTAGAATAATTAAATCACTTAAAATTAGATAATTTTAAATTTCATACAAAAAAAAGTAAAAATTTAAATTTCTTCATATTTCTAAATTAATGTCGTTTCTCTTTGTATCTCTTCTTTATTCTATTTTAGTTAAAATGTCATTAACTTAACTAAAACCGAGACATTATTGGAGGTTATTTTGCGATCGATGCTAACTGAAATTTTTGTGTTGATGTCAGTACGAGTTATTTTGATATTTAAATTGTTAGCATTATTTTTTTTAATTACTATTATGTCTTGCTTAATATTAATTAAAGTTTTCCCGGTAAATGTCAGAGATATTATTTTTTTATAGATGTACATTATATTTTTTTTTTAATTTCACATCTGCTAATGATTTTTGATGATGTTTGCAGTATTAATTCTTACTATCTACACAAATATTATTCTTTCAAAATATTAAGTCAAAAAAACCCTCAACTATCAACGTCATAAAAATAATATTGCTTGATAAGAGTCTAAACAATTGTGGTTGACATCAATAAAAAACAATTGTGGTTGATGTCGATTAAGAATTTTTATTTTTTTTCAAAGATAAATTGCAAAAATGTTAACAAACTTTGATTGAAAAATAACAATTAAATATCAACTAAAAAATATCATATTTTTGAATTATTAACAATTATTTTATATTTAAATACTTTTTTCACATTTTGTGGTAATTGAAATACTATATTCAAATAAGAAAATTAAAATTCACTTAATTGGAATAATCTTATTCAAACAAAATATTTGAAAAATGAAACAATTTAAAATAAAATAAATTTAAATTTAACGTGTTTGAATATCTTTGAAATTATGAAATTCTCTACTTAAACACAAGGTAATAATAGTTGATAAGGTAATAATAGTTGATAGAGTATAGATTAATGATATTTTATGTCTTGAGTCTTTTTAGGAGAATATATATAGATAGTTTCTAGATTATTCAATTATGAGTCAACTAATATAAGAGATCATGATATTATTTCAAATAAAAAAAATTTAAAATTATTTTAAGAGTCATCTCCTTTATATATATATATATATATATATATATATATATATATATATATATATATATATATATATATATATATATATTATTTAACTTTTTTATTTATTCTCAATATAAAACTCGCACTTACACTTAAATTTTTAATACCATATATAAAAATTATTATTTTGTAGTTATTTATAATATAAGAGCTTGAATGTATTTTGGTTATTTCATGTACATTTATAGTGTCCTAAATAAGTTGAGAATTATTATATGATTATTTCGTATTGAGACAAATGCTCCACATTGTTTTTGTTGGACATTGTTGTTTCATAAAAAGGTATTTTTTTTTATTTTTTTACAAGTTGAGTTTGTTGATTTCCTTTGAATTCAATTGTTATGATTTTTATTGGCTTCTAAAATTGTAAAAAATAAATGTTAAAGATCTTTTATTTGAAAATAAAATTGATGAAAATGAGTTATTTAGAAAGTATATTTTTATATTTTTACATAAGGTCAAGATGGTATCTGCTAGACTGAAATTTTGAATGTTATCTATTATTTTTAATTATTCAATATATTCTTATGATATTTAAGATTAGGAAATCAAAAATGAAGATGTTGACCATTGTTCAAGTCAACTTGAAAATAAATGTGATAATAAATACATGTAATTAATAGATTTTATATATTATAATAACATCATTTATTTATATTATATGTAGTGGATTTTTACTAGTATGAATATATATTAATCCTAGGATTACCAATGAGATAATTGTTCAATTTACCTAATATATTTATTTACTAAATAATATTGTTGAATTCCTTAAAATGGGATGATATTAATGAATGGATTCATGGTTTTGGACAACCTAAATGCTAAACATTTCAACAAATCCATTTTTTAGACTAATTATAAAAAATAGATTTACAAAATAATTTTTTCTATTATAGTTAATTCTTATCCAAAATTCTTTAGAAAATAAAAGGTAACGTAATTAGAATATCATTTGAATAAATTATAGACATGATATATGATAAAAGATTATTATTGCAACTCGTTTTCTTCATTATAGCTTTTATCTGTTTAAATTTTATTCTTCTTTTATCTTTTCACCCACTTGCACTGTGTGTTTATGCTTTTTTTTTTTTTCACATTCTTTTTTCACCATTTTCTATTCATTCAACTATTTTATATCATTTTTCTCATTTTATTTGCAAGGTTTTTTCATTCATTTCACCTCCTACCGTTGTATTAGTTTTAGTATTTATTTTAAGTTACCAAATAGTGTATAAGGTCGGCTAATTTATTATAATAGTATAATTTTTTTCCTAAATTACCAAAAAGGTACAAAAAAAAATTTTATTATGGATTTGGGTAAGTCGTATGGCATGGTGGCAAGATGGTATGAAGAAGTCGTACCACATTGTGGCGAATTTTACTGCGGCAAAAAAGTCGTACGGCAGGATGACGACTTCTTGCTTAAAGTCGTACCACGTGTGACGACTTCTTTGGCCACATTTGCAAAGAAGTCGTGCCACGTGGCAGCGCCTTCTTTGGTGGAAATTGCACAGAAGTCTCCGCCATGTGGTACGACTTCTTTGCAAATGTGGCAAAAGAAGTCTCCGCCACGTCATATGACTTCTTTGCAAATGTGACAAAACAAGTCTCCTCCACGTGTGACGACTTCTTTGTTTTTCATTTCATACTTCTTCTCTCAACCGTGAATTTCAATGCAATGCCGCAGCATTCTGAGTCACCAGATGTATATTTACTGTAATTACATTTACCAGCTTCATTGTTAGTTAGATTAATTTGGTTAGTTTATATTTAGATCTAAATCTCGTCACGGCGGCATCATTCCTTTGGTAAGAAACTCATAATTCTTAACTGATACGATAAACTTTTAATACTCCCTCTCTGCCATGAAAAGCTTGTTCTACATGAAATTTTACTATAATGTATTTTATGAAAATATTATAAACTTTTTTTACTATAACGTGTTTTACATAGAAGTTTATTTAAATATTTTTTTCCTCTTGCATGTTTTCCCAACAACTAATTTACAAGTTTATACAACGCACAAGTCCCTAATTTTTTTGTTAATTCAAAATAATTTTAAGAATGTATAATTATTTAAACAAATACTTATCAATGTTGTTTTAATGTAATTTTAAAGAGGCAAATTATACTTTAATAAGTTTACACCCTGTTTTAATTAATTCTCAAACTTTATCCCTTTTACAAATAAATACTTTAAATTATAATTTAATTTTAATTAATTATTGAACTTTTGTTGTTTTCATAAATAGACA
>Ga0099825_1008617_pt1 | contig 11985 bp, 6 predicted proteins | sample SiratroredBW_FD_76838 | JGI IMG/M metagenome (GOLD analysis project Ga0099825, IMG submission 76838) | Root nodule microbial communities of legume samples collected from California, USA - Siratro red BW | ecosystem: Host-associated > Plants > Roots > Nodule | place: USA: California | collected...
AAAATAAAAAAAAAAAAAAAAAAAAAAAAAAAAAAAAAAAAAAAAAAAAAAAAAGAAAAAAAAAAAAAAAAAAAAAAAAAAAAAAAAAAAAAAAAAACTCAAATAAGATGAACTCATGAAAAAATTGCATTGTGGAGAAAGAAGGAAATGGGATTGAGATTGTAAAAGAGAGAACTGGGTGGTAATATGATTGTTCAATTTAACTGTTTTTTTTTTTTGTGTTTTCGGTCTCAAATTGATACAATGTATCATGTAAAATTACAATATTTAGATTTATAAATAATTCATAATTTATTTTAAGTTATTTGAAAAAGTAATCAGTTATTTTTCTCTTTTTTTTAACATTTTATGAATTATTTTCTTTTTTTCCTAAAATAATAATTATTGTACTGTTGCTTCTAGTGATGAATACAAGTATTTTTTTTAAAAAAATATAAGTAAAATGTCAATTATAATCGTAAGAAGAAGTGAAAACAAAAATATTTTTTTTAGCCAGTTGCTGAAGATAATAATATTTGCCGCTGTTTTGTTTGGATGAATTTATTTGTCAAGATTACGAATAAAGAAAAGTTACCAATGTAAACATGTAAATAGAGAAAATATTTTATATTAAACTCGATGTAATTAAATAAGTATTGAATTCAAGTATCGTGGACAGAAAAATAGAGTTGATAAAAGAGAGTTTACTAAGAATTAAAAAACAACTTTTTTAACACAGATTGATCATCAACAAAATTAGACGAATATTTCGCACCATTGTATAGAGAAAATAATTTTCAATTTTGATTATGATCCAAAAGTTTAGTCTTAAAGGGAAAAAGGTTGTATTGTATTACAGGCAAATTGTTTTAATATTACACTCAAAAGTTAGCAACATTTTTTACCACAGAAAGTGTAGATTATTAATCTAATGTGGGAATATTTCAACAAAATAGCAGTATTAAATTTGAAAATTTATATTTTCAGATATTTTTTGAAATAGGTATTTTTATAAATTAGTACTTTTAAAAATTAAATAAATAAAAATAGTATCAATAATTTAATAATTAAAAAAAATATTTTTATTGACAATACACTCATCAATACTAAAATTAAAGTGAAATATTATATCTTTTTGTTAGTATTAATTTAATATAGTGATATTATACACGTAAAATTATTAAAGATTTATTAAATTTAAAGAAATTCAAAACTCTAATTGTTTTAGAATTAACTAATTTATCCTGGTCCCATTTTTTGAACAGTCAATGTATTTATATTTTAAAAAGTGTAATATATAAAAGTAGATGAATTTTTATGAAAAAAAAAAACAGTAGTGAACCACTTTAAATTGTCATAAAAGTGTTAGTCCAACCCATATATATATATATATAAGATAACATTAAAATTTTTAAAAAATTGAAACGAAAAAATTGAATCCTTTCAGAGAAATAAACAAAGACACTAAATTAATTTTTTACCTCAATATAGGAACAAAAACGTATTTAACCCATAAGAAAGGATCAAATTAGCAAATATTAAAAGCTAAAAGTAAAGACGTCAGCTTCAACTTGCAAGTTGATGATGGAGAATACGATTTATTTTTGTACTAACGGAAGTACGGTTGGCCCACCTTTGGGTACTTCAACTTCAAACCCTAATTATTTTTTTAGGTTTTATCAGAGGTGACAGTCAAAACAGTAGCTATGCTATTAATGAGATGAATGTTAATAAACATTTTTAAAATACTAATTAAAAGTAACAGTAATAAAAAAATTCAGTTTATTTAAATAATCTAAAGAATATAATTAAAATATATGTAATATTTTTGAATCATTATATTTATATAATGATTTGGGTAGTTTACACAGTACTTTAAACCTCATAAATCAGGTAGGGTAGTTTACACGCTATCTTTTCATCAAAAAAACGCGTTTGAAAGGGTTGACCTTCTGTTGCCACAAAATTGGATTTTGTCATGCTTACCCTACACAATCACTCTCTTTCACCCTACATCTTTGTACAGTGTGGAACTTGTAATATACTAAAATAATTGAATATGTTACTATTCAATTAATTATCTTTTCTCTGATTTTTTCGCAACATGCATTTATTAGTTTTTACAGATTATTATTTATGATATTTTATTAATTCATAATTTAACTGTTTCGGGAAACAGAAGCAAAATAGCATAAGCAACAGGATTTATAAGTTTCCGGTGAGGAAATCGTGGCTGTCCGAGAAGCACTCTTTTGTCGAGACGCAATTGGTGGTATCTTCCGGCAATCGTATAGGAGTGCGCACTGGATGGCTTCCGTGTCCGGCCACCGACACGTGGCAAAGAGCCTTTAGGCCAAAGCCTCGCATTGGGCAGAGATGAAGTCGCAATTAAAACCAATAAAATAAATGAATAAACAAATGGTTTGTGCAGAAGGCAAGCGAGGAACCGGCGAATAACTAACTGTTATGTATGCGCATTGCGCACCTCACAACCAGAGTTCTGGCCAATACAATGAAAGGCGGCGAGGAGAGAGAAACTACGGCGTTCCGAGCTCTGGCGGATCGGTGCCGGAGCCTCGAGGAGGAGCAGGCCAAGCTCAGGGAGGAATTCGATGAGCTACTGCAGAATAAGCTCACAGTCAGGCACCATAACGATGACAATAACAAGAACGAGGTCACTGCTGATTCAACAACCCTCGGTTTTCTCTCCGGTTGCTTCTCCGGAAGTCCCTACGCAACCGTGTTGAAATGCATGGGCCACGCCGTTCACGTCCTCAGAGTTCCCTCCGCCGAGATCGTATACTGGTATAGTTACTACACATCGTGGACGCTACATTTTTTCTTTGAATCGTTTCTTCTTTCTGGTAATTTATTTAGTCTCTGAGACTGTTCACGGTGCTATAATTTTTAATGGAACAGTTGAACGCTGTAGAGGGATAGTGAATAGGATGTGTGAGAAACTAGTTTCGAGTTTGGTTAGACCTCAGCACGATGTCGTTTAGAGTGCTCTATTGCAGGGAATTGAATGAGTTATCTCGGTTGAAAGTTTATTTGGTACAACACGTTTCGAATGATTCATGAGGCGAGTGTTCCCAGCTCGGCAATTCCGCAACAAAGCAAATAAGAAAGGTTATGGGAATTACTGTACTCGATCATTTTACAGGATATATTTGAACATTTCAAACTATAACAACAAAGCAAATAAGAGACATCGTGTTGCATTTCTTCAATAGTTAGTGGTTGGTAGGCTGGCTCTGCTTAACAAGTATCAATCGTGTTTAGAAAATGTGGATCACTCTAACACTTGTTCAGTGAAGTCATATCCGTAAATATGGATCTATGTATTTAGGGGAAAGTGATAGAGACTGATTTGTCATAAAACTAATTGGATCCATTGTGTAATTAAAATCATGAAAACCTGTAGTGTAAAAAATAATAAATCTAAAGAGATTAATGGTTAGAAATTGGCTTTTGACTCGTAACTTATTAGACTTGTATGTGCCCTCTTATTCAATGACAATCAAGTCCAATTACAGTCAAGATTTCATTTTTATTTTTTCAAATTTCAAAAAAGTTACCTGTGCAAATTATTCTTTTGTTTCTCAGAATGCTTTTGAATCAAACCTATTTCCATTTCAGGAATCACACGGCCGAAACTCTGTATGGATGGAAAGACTACGAAATCATTGGCCAAAGAGTAGCTCAAGTCCTAACCGCTGAGGAAAATTATGCATCTCTACAAAAAATTCTGGAAAGGGTGCTTTCAGGAGTTCCATGGTCTGGGAAGTTTCCTTTCAAGAAGAAATCCGGTGAAGTAATGATGGCATTGGTAACAAAAACTCCTCTTTATGAGGATGGTGAGCTTGTTGGTGTTATAACTGTTTCAAGTGATGCGGCTATATTAAAATCTACAAATTCAGAAAGTCGAACATACAAATCTGGTAACAATGGCCAACCTGGAGTACAGAGGTTAAACTTTAAAAGAATTCAGTGGCCTCCACGACCAACGATTGCACCAATGCCACAGATTGCTTCATCTGTTTCCAATCTGGTTCTCATTAGTGTGATTTTTTTTATAATTTTATTTTATTTTTTTATTTTGGTTTCTTTTTATCATTTGCTTAAATTAAGTTATATAACCCTATTTTTTACATCTAGCAGGCATCAAAGCTTCTCCCACTGCTGCATAGTACTGATGACACAGTTTCCGGGAACACTTCAACAGATGCAGTTGCAGGTGATGAAAAGCTAGAGAAGCGTGACATATATGTATGTTCCTGTTCATCTCGAGGATGTAGTATCTGAGTAGGTATTTAGTTATGAGAATATTTTAAGTTTTCGTCCCCTAATTTCGAATTTCAGGAAACAAAACCTCATTCCAAATATCTCCGTAAAGAAAAAACAATTGTCACAGAGGCCTCCGGGAAGAATGAGTCTACTGCAGAATTTGGTCAACCTTCTAAAATTGTAAATAAATCTCTTAGTTTCCCTTTTATTAGATGCTCTAATTGCCTAGTTTGTGCTATAAATCAATATCAGGAATACAGAAACTTAGTATAAGACACTGTTTGTATTGATAAAGTGATACTTTTCTAAAATCATAAATTTGGAGGCTGAACCTTTCTAGGGCACTATGAAGCTTAGATCCTAAATTAATGCCAATTAAGTATATGCTAACATAAACTGAGCATATATACCCCAGGCCCATATGAATCTGTAAATTCTGCATTGGTTTGATCTATAGTACACAATATTTGTTTAAAAATTTGTGTTTGTGAACCTTTGTCGGCACTTATGAAGCTTAGATACCAAACTAATGCAATTCTCTAGCAGAATCCAAGAATATGCTAGAGGTCCATTTGACTTTGTAAATGCTGCATTAGTTTGACCTGTAGTACATAATATTCGTTTAAAAATTGTGTGCTATGAAACTTCCGTGTAACTTTTATGTGATCCTCTCTATGATTAAATCACTTCAGGCAGCCAAGCTTCAAACTGGGGTACGTGCAAAATATGGAAAGGATAATGGAAATATAAAAAATAATTGTAAAGATGATAATTCAGGAAGCAATAGAATGAATTATGAAAATGATTCATCTGGAGGCTTAGTGCCATTAAATCGATATCAGGATGTTGTTAATGGAGCAGATAAAGAACAAAATCTTCAAAAATGTAATTCTTCACCTGCCATGAAGAGAGCAGATACAACAGCGTGTGCGTGTAGAGCTTCCACCGTTTCCAACGATTCTTCTGGTAAGCCTTTCTCTGGGGAGTGGTGTGAATGTTTTGATTCTCCCATTCCCCATACCCATTGTTAAGATTACACTGTCTATTTGATCACAAGAAAATGGAACCCGAGGCTACGACTATGGTGACAGGAGATGAAGTGCAAAAGCAGCAAGAAGGGTCGCAACTGCCAAGTTCGAGGGAGAGTATAGGCAACCATGAAAGTTCGTCTAGCAAAGGGGATAATGAGTCAAACTCTGTTTCAGAGTGTGAAATCCATTGGGAAGACCTTCAATTAAGAGAGGAGATTGGACAAGGTAATTAATTCTATTATTATGCATTTTATAGTTCCTCTATGTTGTGGAGTTGAAATGCTAAAATGCTTTTATTTGTAAATAGCGGCGTAAGTTTGGCAAACGAAAATATATGGAGCAGTTTCAAAGTAATATCAATATCATTTTTCCCCTCTTAAATCTAATTGGCCTATAATCCTTTATGCCACCAGTAAACTCAATCTTTTTGAAATTCAGTGTCTAATGGGTGATGAATTGTGATAAAGAAGTCACAAAAAATGTTTGCCTCAAACATCTCAAGGTAGGACAAGAAATTTCTGATGGATATCTTTTCAAATAATTAGGTTGATCTACCTTCATCTTTCTAATAGTAGGAACTTGAAATGTTTCTGAATATTTTTATTTCAACTAATGACTGCTGACATAGTTCTGCTCTACTGTATCGTGTAGGTTCTTATGCGATTGTTTATCATGGAATTTGGAATGGATCGGTATAAAATTATCATATTCTTCTATGTTATTAATAGTATTGACTAGCCATCTGTTCTAAAACTTATTTTCTTTTTCAGGATGTTGCAGTCAAGGTTTATTTTGGGAACGGATACACCGAGGAGACTTTACAAGACTATAGAAAAGAGGTCTGTCTCTCTGTCTGTGTCGTGCTTTAGATGGAAAGCAACTGATCCATGAATCCTTTGTATGTATACTTCAGATTGATATAATGAAGAGATTGAGACATCCTAATGTATTACTTTTCATGGGAGCAGTATATTCACAGGAAAGGCTTGCCATTGTTACAGAGTTATTACCTAGGTAAGATTTTCGATATGATATTCTTTGAGCTTATTAAAGGAGTTGCACTGTGTATAGAAGCACATAAAATATCATGCATGAAGTATCTGTTATATTTTTATGGCATTAGGTAATAGATCTGTGTATTAGTGAATATGAATATCTCACCCACGGTGCACACAAAATCCCCATTTACATTTTCTTTTTAAATTATAGGAATTGTCTTAAATTGATTTTATTTTGCACGGTAGGGGAAGCCTTTTCAAAAATCTACATAGGAACAATCAGACATTAGACATCAGAAGACGTCTAAGGATGGCTCTTGATGTAGTGCGTGTCCTCTTCCACTTCACATACAAATGTTGAGAGCAAGCTGGTGGCTTGTCGAACCTTCATTTTGATTAACGTTCTAAACCACATTGTTGTTCATTTCAGGCTAGAGGAATGAATTATCTTCATCACAGAAATCCACCGATTGTGCATAGAGATCTGAAGTCTTCCAACCTGCTTGTGGATAAAAACTGGACTGTAAAGGTGATCAATGCTTGAAAATGCATTTAGTAGTCCTAGGATGGTTCAATATAATGAGATTTGGTTTTTTTTCTTAGGTTGGAGATTTTGGCCTGTCTAGGTTGAAGGATGCAACTTTATTGAATACGAAATCTGGGAGAGGCACCGTAATGACATCACTCGCTTTTTTCACTTTTTAAATATGAAACTTCTGACGTGAACAGCAAGCAACTGTAAAATCTTTAGTTTGTTTTTAGTGAATGAAGTTTTATTTCTGTATTTTGCTAACAATCATATTTGCTGTTAAAATGCAGCCTCAATGGATGGCCCCTGAAGTCCTTAGAAATGAACCTTCAAATGAAAAGTAATTCCTTCGAACCGTGACTTAACAGATTGCATTCAGCCTGGAATTTTCTGGAAACTTTGAAAAATGGAGAAGATATTCTGAACACTGAATTTTTCCAAAAAGCTCTCCGAATTGTCATTTTCTGTAATTATTTGCTAACTGGACCTGATGATCTTGAGGAATTGTTAAATCAGCTTTAAATGTCCTATGTTTAAGATCTTTGATTAGAAACTTCTATATAGCTGCATTTCGAGATTTTTCAATCACTGTTCCACCTTGTCCAGTTTCCAAAAATATCGCTAGTTTGGAAGTTATTCTGTACTTTCAAATAGTGCCTAAATTCTATTAAATTGATAATGCACTTTGATGCTTCTGAAGTAATGAATTTCTTTCATTTTTTAAACAGGTCTGATGTGTTCAGTTTTGGTGTCATCCTGTGGGAACTAATGACTCAATGTATTCCGTGGAAAAATTTGAATTCCTTACAGGTCTCTCTCTCCCAACACATATGTAGTAACTACATAAACTCGTCTGTACAACTAGTCTGCTGCAGAGAGAGCTTTAACTAATAGTGCTGCTAACACATCTCACATCACTTTGATTAACCAATTTCCAAACTTTACAATTTACCTAAGAATTTTAATTAACCATACATACTTAAATGGTTAAGTATATATAGTTTGTTAGTAAATATGTTTAACAATTGATTAATTAAAGTAACAAGTGTAAGCAGCATTATTCATCTTAAGCGTAGAGAAATCTAAACACAGGGATTTTTTTTTAACGAGCATTGTATTTCACTTGAAAGGTTGTTGGAGTCGTAGGCTTTATGGATAGACGACTGGACCTTCCAGATGACCTTGATCCCCATGTTGCGTCAATCATCGGTGATTGCTGGCGAAGGTGCTTCTACACACACACATTTCAGTTTTAATATGATAGAGATTTCCTTCTTGGTTCTAACTCAGGTTTACTTGTGTTAAATGGGAGCAGTGATCCAGAGCAACGCCCATCGTTTGAAGAGCTGATCCAGAGAACGTTGTTCCTTGTCAACAGAGTAACAGCAGTGTCAATTAGGAGAATTGCAGAATCTTAAACGTGTTACATTACATGGTTTGGGTTTTGTTTTCTCAAAATATGTTTGTTAAAAACAGATTATGAGAAAAGCACAGGCCAACAATTGAGTGGCAAATGCCAAACCTTAAAACATTCCTCCTTCCGAAAGTAGTAGGTAGGAACAACTCGAGAGAGAAACGTAAGAGGTGGAAGTAGGGGATAAAAATGCTTGTAAAATATTTTGTTTTAAGTCTCTATACGTATTGAATTCCGTGTGTAATCGTAGATATAAGGTTACTGGAGGGGAAGCTGATCCATGACGTGCGCCTTCTGTGAGGAATGGTTACTGAATAGTGAATAGCAGAATAAGTTCCATTTTTGGGCGAGCATTCCAATTGAATTCTTCTTCGTTGTTGGATTTGACTCCAGATCCTTCGTGTATTGGACCCTCTTATATCCCACATAACCACTTAAAAACCAATGTATAAGTCAAGAGTTTCACACTTCGAGGGGTAAATAAAGGATCCGCAAGCTTCAACGAAAACCAACCATATTACATGTGTAAATTATATATATAACAATTCATAAATTTATTAAAATTTATTTTCTTAATTATTTAATGAGCAATTATGTGTGAGATCTCCTTTATTTTAACATTCTATTGATAACTGTAATTATTTTTCTCTTTTTACATCACATTGGTATTTCTCTCTTCTATCTTTTTACTTCTGTAATTCTTTGATGATCCCTGTGTTATTACAGAAATAGAAGAGGAAGTACTAAGAACTAACTAGAGGGTATTCAGAATCTCCCATTTTGTTGTTTAAACATAGAATAAAAGGGCAATAATTGTGGTTATCACATTTTCAAGTGTTAACATTTGCCACTCTTTATAATTGATTTTTTTAATAGGTAATGAAAAATAGTCTATTCCTATATTTAAAAGAATTGTTTTTTTTTATTTTTAATATTTTTCTCAAATCAAACACAATTTTCTCTCTCTTTCCTATTCTTGTATTATTTAGAAAGCAGTTGATTATGTATGAATTGACTTAGTTATTATGTATTATACATTTATACCACGATTCATATAGTGAGTAATCTATATTAGATTTCTATCGTCCAACATTTTTTTCATCAACTATAATTAAAATATCTGTCTCACATTCAATATAAAAAAAAAATGTTTGTAAATCATTGTTATCTAGCTAACTATTGAAAATATTTTTTTTCTTTATTTTCTCACCATCCTTAATGAATGACAATGAATACTTACACTTTCATACATGAAAAAACTAGAGTAAAGATTGATAATAGAAGGAAAAGGATAAAAAAAAAAGTATTCCTTCCTTTGTTTGGAAGCACACTTTGTAGGAAAGAAAGAATAAATACAGGTCCTCAATAAATATTTTTTTCTTTTGAATTTGGAGAGATAGAGAGAAAGGTTATATACATACCAAAATGAAAATGCTGTTATTTATTTATCATTCATATACTTTTATTTATAGTGTATTTTATATACTCGTGTAAAAAGATGCAATTAAACAAGTTAAAAGATCATTTTTACTTTTAATTCATGTTCTTTCTCTAACCTTTTTTTTCTTTAATCAAACCTATCAGTGTCTGTTTAATTTTTAGTTAAGTAAATTTGATTTTGATGGAATTGATCTAAAACAGTTGAATGTGACATTTTTTATGTTAATAGCAGGTGCAAAAGTTATTCAAGCATATATTTATTTAACTTTATTTGGGACACACACCTGGGGTCGGTGCTTGCAATTGTAGGCTGGAATTCAGAGTTCAAAATTGTTGTTCCCATCTTCATTCCATATATGCCTATGATCAATATTAAAAAGGTTTTTCAATTCCAACACCATATTATCTGTACGAACAAACATCATAAAACGTATCTTCTCTATGCTAATATTAATATGTGGAAATTGTTTGTTGAATGGTAAAATAAGATCATACACGACTTTCTTTTATGATTTAGGAGCAAATAAGATAATTGATCATTAGAAAATTAATCTAAAGAAGAATCGAAAAATAGTAAAGTTATTATTATTTTAAAACTCTAAAATACTTGTCATGTTTTGATTTTACATATAAAGTTATTATTATGAATTAATAAATATTTGCATATTATTAAAATACCAATTTAAATATGATAAAATGTTTTATTTTGATTTCTGTATGTATTTTAAATGTTATGAACTTACAAAATTATACTTTATTTTAATCTTCAATATTATAAATTATGATATTATATTTTTTATATTATTTAATTATTATAATAATTTCGTTTATCGTAATTTAATTTTGATTTAACTATAGTGTAAATAGAACTAATGTTTTGAGTACTTTAATGAGGAATTTTATTTAATTTTTAGACAAATGTAATATATATATATATATATATATATATATATATATATATGACATGTGATTTTTTTTTTTTTTAAATAGTTTTTAAATGAATGGAAAATATAAAATATGTATATACGAATAAAAGGCATGTAGTAGAAAAGTACTTTTGTGTGTGATGAAAAATAAAAATAGATATAAAGAATACAATCATAAATTAAAAAGAAATAAAATAATGAGCGCGACTATTAAAGAATCACATAATTTTATCTTTTAATTTTAATATTTCATATTTGATTCAATCATGATTGACTTTTTTTTCGCATTTTATAATAAAAATCTTCTTGCTTTATACTTTAAAAAAACTGTACTTTTGTTCCTTATAAAAAAGAAGAAGTAGTCTTAGTGATTTACAAAGCAGTTATCATTTTTATTTTTTTATACAGTGGGTTTAATTATATAAATGTCACTTCTATTTATTGTACGTATTTTATAAATTGTAAAATTTAAAATAATTACGAAATTTGTGAAAAAAAAAACACAATAAAATGTGAACCCTGTTAATATCAATAAAGCTATAATCAACACATAACCATGTCACTTAAGCATCTAATCAAATATTCAAAGTATAACTACATATGTATGAAAAATACATGTATATAAAAAAAAGTTCTTGAAATGGATTTTAATATATTTATAAATTAGCTTCTGATTTTTTATTAGCGATATTCTGGAAAAGAGAGATTTTATTAGCCAAACATAATTGTACAAAATAATAAAATCAAACTAAATCCTAATAATCCTGGTGAATATCTAAACACAATCTAAAAATAGGGTATAGCTGTCGGTTAGATAAGTTGACTGTGTAACCCTATTGGTCCAATTTTGAAAACCTAGTCTTACTTTCAAGCTTCTCCTCACAGAGAAAATTTACATAAAGGGTTCATGTCTGCATGGTCACCATCATATTTGACCATTTCAATTCACACTTCTAAAGTCTACATTTCCAACCACCACTTTCATCAAGGAAAAAAAAAATTGAGACAATTTGATAATAAAATATTTCCATTCAATTTCTTCTACTTAAAAGTGATGGTCAAATAGTGGAGAAGGAACTATATATAGCATATTTAGAAATACGTTCGTTCTCTCAAAACGTGTAATTTTACGTTAAAACATAATCAAAACGGAAATCCATATGCATATAAACTCAATGGAAATTAAAAAATGCGACAATGACTGATCCACTGTTTAACATAGATTTGGTGTGTATATGCTTGGATCAATCACCAACTCTCATTTTCATTCATGTGCCTATTTATTCATTCAATTATATATAATGTTTATTTATATATATATATATATATATATATATATATATATATATAAAAAAAAAAAAAATTTTTTTATATATATATA
>Ga0099825_1008620_pt1 | contig 11980 bp, 4 predicted proteins | sample SiratroredBW_FD_76838 | JGI IMG/M metagenome (GOLD analysis project Ga0099825, IMG submission 76838) | Root nodule microbial communities of legume samples collected from California, USA - Siratro red BW | ecosystem: Host-associated > Plants > Roots > Nodule | place: USA: California | collected...
TCATCAATATATATATATATATATATATATATATATATATATATATATATATATATATATATATATAAAAAATGAGTGTTTAAAAAAAAAAAAAAAAAAAATAAAAAAAAAAAAAAAAAAAAAATTTTTTTAATTAAAAATAAATTATATAAAATAAATTTTTTTTTTTTTATATAAATTAAAATAATAAAAAAAAAAACAAGTTTTAGGATAAAAAAATGAACAAATAAATAAATTTGATTAGTTTGAAGTTATAAGTTATGCCGAATGAAAATGGAGTTTAATTTATATATTATCAATGCATATATTTTTTACACAAACATTGATTTAATTACTTTGCAATGAAAATAGACGCGATAATAAGTTTTTTTATTGAATATCTATACAATATAAAAAATAAAAGTATAAGAATTAAACTTGTTAAAGTAATTCCCTAAAAATACTCATACAAAAAATATCTCTTTAACCTTAATTAACTAGATTCTTATCCCTTAAATAATGTTTATAAATTCTTATCCATTACAACTTTCAATAAAGAATTTATATTTTAAAGCAAACATAATTTTTTTACTGTATTTATAAAAAAAATAATATAATCGTATTTAAGGTTACGGCTTCTATTTTTTATTTATTTTAAAATGTTAAAACTATGTTTTAAAACATGATTTTAACTGAAGTTGTTTTAAGAAATGATTTCAATATTTTAAAAAATAAAAATTAGACATTGTAATCTTAAATGCAACTTCTAATATTTAAAAGAAATCTACATTTTAAAACACGGTTTCTTTGTTGAAAATATGTGTTTTAAAACATAATTTATCGATATTCATTGATTGATTTCAAATCAATCCACTTTTACAAAATATTTAAATACACTCTCTTAGAGTAAGTCACGTAGGGATAAATTACTTTAAATTCGTAATAAAAAAAAATTTCAAAATGTAGAAAATCTATTCTATAATGAATGGTAAGTGACCTAACAATGGAACGAAACACCCTTCACATAATACTATATAATGAGATAACCCTACAACCTAAACCATAAATTAATTTGTCCATGCCTATAAATATCAATTGCTATAATAATTAAAAGTGAGAAAAGAAAGATAACAAACTACTCATAACGTGTTGCATAAAGTTTTAGCATGAACAAGCTACAGATAATGTGTTGGAGAAAGCATGCACGTGATAAACTTTTTTTCATTCTAAAAATAATTTGTGATTTTAAATTTGTTAGAAACTTTTCTTTATAATATTTAAAATTTTAATCGCTGCCGGTACTTATTTTCTATACTGTAATACAATTTGGAAAATAAATTAGAGTTTAATTAATTATCTAAATATACATTTCAAATATTAATTTTGAGAAAGAGTATTCTTAAGGAACACGAAACGCAGAGAGAAGAGAAGGCCCATGTCAATGAAAAATTGTTGGTTATTGGGCCATTTAATGTGTCCAAATCATGAACAACTCCTATTGCCTTTCACACTGATTGGATAAATATTTGTAAAATTATTTTGATAAAATAAGCTGTATATTTTTATTCTTAAAATAAGATAATTATAAATTTCATTTACTAAAAAGTTATTAGCATTAATTCCCCGCAAAATTCATTTTAAACAGCATTAATTTTCAAATATAATAATAAACATGTAAATGTTTAATTAAATCGCATTAGATTATATTTAAACACAGATTTAGATCATTCTACATGAATGGTGTAAACAGGTATTTTTTTTTTCTATTTAGAATAACAAAAGCAAAAGCTAAATTGTAATGTAAATTTTACGAGGAAGACCCAATGAATGTATCAAAGCCCAATTAATGTGTTATCCTCTCATGTTTCTATCCTAATGTCGTGTAATACTTAAAACAATTTTAATGTAAAAGTCTTATAAGATCTTCTTTGTTTTATTAAGTTTAACCATTTTAAAATATTTTTAAGACTCTCTAGCAAATTTAAGATTTTGTTAAATTTATTTTTTTACAACTTTTTATCTGTACTTTAACCTTTTATAACTTTAAAATTTAAATTAATTATAATAAATGAATATTTTTTATTTTTAAGATTTCATGTTATATAAAACATTCAAATATTAAATTTAGACTTCATTATATCACATCACTGTATTTCAATGAAACTTTTGTTAAATAATTTTTTATGTTTCATTTCCTGGCAATAATTCATTCTACGGTTGAAAGCAATAAAAAGATAACTTCAGTTAAGTGAAGGAAACAAAAAACTAATTTTAAGTCCCCATATTACTGAAGGTTATTTGAAAAAAAAAATATATATATAATTTATTACCGAATTTAGTGTTAATTAACTGAATCAACAAACTTTTTAATAAATATAAATTAATTGGAAGAGTAATGTAGTTTAGGTCAAAAGTTGTAGTTAACTCAGAAAATTCTCAATGCTAACAATGGTTACCAGATGTAGTTAATTTCACTCAGACTTAGATTCAGACAATGTGTTTAAGCTCTGTGGTGTAATTCAGAGCTTGATTAATACAATTGAACAAAGAAAAAGATGAATTTCTTATACCATATACCATCTCTTAACCTATATTAGGTTTGATAACTCCACTATAAAACTTTTATGTTTCTTATCCCACTTGTGAAAGGGTTGATCATTAATATTGGTTTTTCATGTAAATACGTGTAGAGTTTTCACAAGAAAAAAAAATTATTGGTTGCACTTTTATTACTTTATTTTGAATGATTGAACGGTGGAAATTATTACTGCTAGATAAATTCTGAAATCCACAATAAAGAAAGTATGCGAAATGATTTGTTGAAATTATGATACATCAATGATTATCAAATCGGTGGACATAGTATAGGGCCTTCATGTTGCAAAATTTGTCTGTGTTTGTGATTGTGAATTAGCATCCAAACATTACCTACCAGCCAACTAGGTCCTTTTGACTCAACATTCCACAATGATTTCTTCTTATTCATTAGTTGAAGTCTAACTATTTTATAGAGAACTAAGATTTGAGTTGACCTATAAACATTCCCAACTATAACCTGCTTCTTATCACAAAGAGCCTATTTATTTTGGGAGGTTCAGATGAATAGGGCATCCACACTTCTTTATCCCACATTTTTACCCTTAACTCTTGCACACTTAAAATACAATTTTTTTAATAAACAATGAATCAATAAAAAAAATTATTATTGATATAACTTTTGTTATTGGATATTCAAACAAGATGAATGAATAGGATCTGAATGAATTGACCTATTTCAAATTATTAGAATTCTTTTTTTTTTTTTTAAGTTTAGATTAGATAAGAATACTTGGAAGGACACTATTATGCTTAAATAAGAATGGATATAAGTTAAAATGTATAAAAATAATAATCATACTTATAGATACACTTCTTTTATTTATATGAATAATTATCAACTTAATCACTGTTCATAAAGATCCACAATTATAGTATGATTAATGATATCATTTTATATTAATCACTTAAATTGGTATTGATTTTATACTGTCACATCATCTTTAAGTTTTTTGAATTGTCGTGTTATCTTTAAATTTTTTGAGTTGTGTTAAGATTTAGACTTCTTAAATTGTTTTTAAATAATATATTTGTTGATCAGTATTGAATGAATCAAAAATTAAACAAAAAAAATTGTGAAACAAAAAATAGATTAAGTAAAGTAAAATTTAAATTTAATTATTATAAAATTAAACAAAAAATAGTGAAACAATAATGTGGGTGAATCAACTTTATAAAATTGAACAAAAGTTATTGAAAGAATGTATTTGCACACATGTTTATACATTAAAATGAAGAGGAAATTAAATAATGTTCAAGTGGTGATGGTCTAACGTGGAGCTTGCAGCTGAAAGGGGCCATGTAGTGAAGCTCCATTGAGGTCCAATTTGAAATGACACATCAGAAGGTGCATTGGGAAATTGTACATCCAAAGCCCAATGAGATATTTTCTAAAAGAAATGATTTTGACAGAGAAAATGTGAGCCATTAAAGTTTAGCAATGTGACAAGTGAGAAAGTGATAGGTAGGAGATGACAGGTTAAACTTAAGTGTAACGATTTGATCTCTATCCATTTTCTTTTCAAAATTCTTGAGGCCTCAATCAACCTACTTGGAAAAGACCTTGAAGCAAGTGTGTTGTTAGTGACAAATGCACCCATATGTTTAACATGGACATTAAACACCGTGTGAAAATATGATTGAGTTTTCGTTTTTGCATTGGCATTATTAAAATTTTGTGAACAGATTTTAGGGTATGGGTGTTATTCTTCCTGTCTTTTCTCAATGGGAAGAAAGTAGTGTTGACATCCCACTACACCATCCATTCTTCTCTTTCTTCTGTCTTATTTATCTCTACCCTTTTAATACTAAAATATTAGAACCACCATGCATCACTCAACTTTCTTTCAAACTTTTAACTAATAATGCTTTTAACTCTTCGTACAAAATTTATATTTCACTGTGAATAGTCGAGATGCACTCAACCAAAAACATACACATGTTGAGACATATTTGGTTGTCTCTCTGACTGGGTATTATTTGTGTTTGTACGTATAATTTTTTCAAATTAACAATCTTTAAATTTGTAGTTATAATAGTTAGTGTTGTTGTTATTATTATTTAAGTTATTACTTTTTAAAAAGATAGTTTTTAAATCTAATTTAATCTCATAAAATAGATTTATATATAAAATTTATACTTATTTATATATTATAAATTAATTTTATTGTTTTATATCCGATATATAAATGTATAATAGCAATCCAATAACAAGTGTCATAAAGATTCATAAAAAGAATATTACATAGGTTCTAACACCATCTTAAAAAATAAACTCTTAAACATAATTTAATTTTATAAAAAAAAATTATACCCACTTATTTATTATTAATTAATCTTATCATATCCCTAAAAATCAGATAACATGTTTTTGGTACTTAGAAGGACATAATAATTGTTGTCTCTTGTGTTTATAAGAAGTATTTAGTAAAATATCAGAATGATGAATTTCAATAGTATTCCAATTTATTATACACACATTTTTTCTATTAGCCGAAAGACTTTTTTGGTGAGTACTTAACATAACTGGATATATAAATTTAAATTTGAAACGGGTGATGAACAGTGTGTTTACTATTGGTTGCAATTTTTTTTATAGCTGTGTTCAACTTATATTATGAATGAATATTACAGGGAAAGTTCTGCAATTTTTTTAAAAGAAAATAATTTTTTTAGAACAGCATGGCAAGAGAGTCAAAATGAATGAGTGAAGTGAGTGGGAGAGACTGTTAATGGTGTTGAAAAGAGCCCACAAAGCTCTAGAAAAGGGCCTTATTGGGCCATACCTAGTTTGGGTGTACACTGTTTATTGGGAAGGTTCAGCTTTCCATCTAAGCACAAGCCCCACTCCTATTGTCCCAAAACACCACATCATTAGATAGATACTATTTCTTCCTTTAGGCCGGTGCTACAAGATTCTTTTCTTTTCTCCTCTTCTTCAACGCCTTCTCATTACAAACAAACCCTAACTCTTCATAAAGCTCTTTCATTTACATACTCAATCATGCTCCAATACCATAGCTCAATCAATTCACGTACCCTTCATTTCTTCAAGATAAAATTGAAAAAAAAAAACCCACTTGCAATTGATTTGCTAGTATGAATCAAGAATATTGTTTGACCTTTTGATGTAACATGTGATGAAAAGTCAACCCATATAGAGGGTGTAAACACACTTTGCCTAATGCTTTTTCAACCAAATGTTTATACTATGCTATTGAATGACTATTATCAAAATTATACTATATTATTATAACATTAAATAAAAAAATATTAAGATAGTTTAGGATTTGAAGTTTAGAATTTAAACAGATTTTATGACTTTTAATTAATAAATAACTTAGGAGGTTGTCATATCAAAGGCTAAGAATTATAGAACAATGATTGCTAAAGTATAAATGTTTACGGGATAACATTTTCATTTAAGACTTCTTTTTTACTATTTACAACAAAGTCAACTTAGTTAATTATGAATAATAAATCAGGATTGATGTGAAAGTTTTTGGGTAAACCATTCCTGCAAAATGCTTCAATTGGTATTACTAGGGTTGACTTGTCTCAATATGTAGAAGTTGAAGCATAAAAATAAATAAAAAAGATATAAACTTTATTAGAGTCTTTTCAATCAACACAAAACCATATAGGTTTTGTATCATCATTGAAAATATATTGGTCTACATATTCTTACTAGGTAATAAACCTAGTCATCATTTGATGCAATGCTGAAAGGTTCAGTGATTAATGCATGTAACTGTGAAAAAGAAGGAACACTACCAACTTAAAATCAACTTGGTATAATAATACAAAAAATGACAAATCATGTTGAAAACTTGAGAAGTAAAAGAACTAATATCTCACTTGGTAAGAATAATAATAAGTTATATCTATTTGTAGATTTATGAACAAGAGAAAACAAGTTGTAATGCTATGAGCTAGGTCATAATCTACATGAGATGATATGAAATGAGGTAAATGTGCAAAATAAATGGTGAATCCAAGTTGCCTGTGGTCTACGGAAGTAGTGAGTTAGAGGAAAAAAGATTATGTGCAGATGCAGAACGTGTTGTGGGGACCAAAAAATGGTGACAAAGATGTTTCATCGAGGTTAGTGTAACATGGATGGAACCCTCCAAATGCAATCAATTGCTCTTTGGGATCAACATTGTTCCCGAACTACCCACCCAAATTCTAGTTTGGGTTCGATCTGGTTATTGTCCCACATCGATTCACGCTCACCTATTTCTCTTAGTTACTTTTGGTAGCAATCAGTTCATGCAACTCTCTGTTTGTGCATTCATTCAAGTCTAGGTGCCAAATCCTTTTATGCTTTTGTTCAAACAACTATAGATGCTAATGCTTTTGTTCAAACAACTATAGATGCTACTTTATTGTGGACGATTCCATTGGACCTACCTTCATTAAAAAAGCCTATGCACTGGTCCATCACCATTTGTGTTCGCACTCGAGTTTACTAGAAACAACTGTTTCCATATGCAAATCGTAAGAAATGTGTCAGTTTAGCATTTAATGAGACATCAATTAGTACAGGAAGAACCCCAAGTTGGTGCCTTTATTCAGAATTGAGAGTGTACCTTATTGTGATACTCCTCACATTGAAATAAAATACTGAAATGTGTAAAGGGTATTAATGTCTTCAATTGAAGTTGATAAGTGGAATACAGGTTTATTATTGTGTGTAGAAGATGGAGGTTGCTTCAATTCGGGTCCAATGGTGGATGGGTACCTACGAAAACAGTAAATGGGGATGCAGATAGAAAATAAGAAAAGTTTGTTTTCACAAAGGTCAAGTGTAGCACTACCAGAGACAGAGTGTAAGTTACTGTAGTGTAGTACAATCACTATAGTATATCACATTGGAAAAATTAAATTTAAAACCAGTTCAAATATGTTAAATTATATATATATATATTTTATTCTTTGTAAAAGATTCTTTGTATTTAAGTGACTTCTAGCATTTATGTTTTATTTGGTTGATGAAGTGAATTTAAGTGGACTTGAGATAAAAATATGTAAAAAGTTAGATTGGTTGGATGAAAAAATGGATGGTGAAAAAATAATGAAAAATTTAGAAAAATATGTAAGTATATGATATGGTAGATGTAGTTAATAAAATAATTTTTTAATAAATAAAATTATAATTAAAATTAATTTAAAATGAAATATAATTTTTTAAGTATAATTAATAATTTATTATTTAAATATTAATAATATTTTATTATTTCTTATTTATAATTTTATTAAAATTATTATTATATTAATTATTATTATTTACAATTAATTATATAAGTAAATATAATAAAAGATGACTTGCTAAAAAACTTTTCTCAGAAACTCATTTTTAATTCATTCTTTATTCATGAAAATTCCAACTTTCTTTACAAATCTGTGCTGTTTGAGTTTCTATGGATAGAAACAAACACATCCTTAAAAATTATTTTGAAAATGTACATCTTTAATTATGAGTGTATTATGTTATTTATAGAGAAAATTCAAAATATTTTTAATGTGAAATGGAGCTTTCACATTTTCTCAATTATGAGTTTATGATGTTGATTAATATTAATAACATTTAAATTTCAATTATCTTTTTAACTATCCATCATATACTCAATTAAATAAATACCTTAATAGGTACATGATCCAGATTTTTTCATCTTTTACTTAGATAACTTCAATTAGAACATTTTTTAAAAGATGAAAAAACTTCTATTAGACGTGATTTAAGATCTTAAATTGATAAGAAAAGATTCAAGGAGCTTAATCCAAGTTTTGCCTTGGAAGTTATTGGGCCTCAAAAATATAATAGAGAAAGTATAATTCCAATGTCAGCCTAATACGCTGTGGACTGCCTTAATTAATCACAGTTTATGAATATCTCTTCAAAATATATTCAATAATTTACCAAAAGTAGTTTAGTGTAACAATATTGCATAGTATGTCCTAGAAAGTTGTTCTACTATAATAAATAAATACTTTCTTAAGTTTTTCAGATGACTTTCTCATTTTGATAACAACATGCACCAAAATACTAGATTGCTAGTTGTATAAAGCTGCACATTGCTAGATATTTATAGTGTTATTCATTTCCCAATGATGATGGTGAAGAAAATTTTAACATTCAATCTCAGTGAAGAAGTTCTAAATCTCCCCTAACAACCTAAAACTAGGTACCTTTGTCTATGCCTAACGATGATTAAGAACCTAACTAAATATCTGAACTCACTTAATCAATATTCAGATAGCTATTGTGTATCATTGAATTGCAATTTGGTTTGGTTTAAAGCTTGTAAAAGCACTTTAGGTCTCGTGTTTTTCTTTATAAAATTGAAAGTTTAGGTAAAACTTTAATATACAGTATTATAAAAATATAGTTACTAATATTTTTTACATCATCAGTATAAAAACATTTTCATAATTTTTTAATATTTTATAAGTTTTATATATTGATTTTATAATAACTAGTATAGAAATTACGGTTGATATAAACGATATACAATAATAGTTTCTATATCATTTACCATAAATTCGATGTGAAAAGATGTTTAAAACATTTTATGACAATTTGTGCTTTGGAGGGTCTTTTCTATTATATTTTGCATCTTACTCACTCATTATCATAATGTGGGAGATTGTGTTTTGCTAAAATAATCAAATTATATATGTATTATAGGTTTAAATATGTTATTAAATTTAGGTAATATTATTAAATTTGATAATACATTATAAACTATATATTTCAAATTATTTCATGTTAAGTTTATGTTTTATATTAAGATTAAGATCCAAATTGGGTTTGAGGTTGATTATATAATGTGAGTGAAATTGTTTGATAAGTTGGTCGTCATTGTGGTATTTAGTTTGTAAGAAAAACAGAAGAGACATTGTTGAATTTTGATGAGAAATGTTTATCCTAATTTTTAAACTTATATGTTGTTAGAGATTAATTATTATATATTGAAGTTATAACTCATGAGTGAACCTTATATTTAATCTGACTTTCTTTTATGTTGTATGGTTGAATATAAATTTAAATTGTTGGAAATTTTAAGATGAGAAACTAGATTTATTGACTACGCGAATTAATTAAGTAAAAAAAAAATATTGTTATGAATGAGATAAATGTACATGCATGGTACAAGTCATTCTCTCCCAGGTAAATTAAAAAAAAATAATTAAAATTAGTTAAATGTAAGTCATATAATGTCTGAATAATATGATAACGCAAGTGGGATCATTTTTTAAAATAAGTGTTGAAATTATTGTATTCAATTATTATTATGATCATGTTGTAACTTATACAACTATTTGTCTTTTTAATTAAATGTTCTAATTATTGATTTTCATTTGCAATGATATTTTGTCACTTTTCAGTCATCATTTTTTTTTCTTCAAAATAAGTAGAAAACACAAAAATAAAATTAACAAAGCTACAAGAATTATGATGGATATAATTAATTTTTATTTCATATGATCAAAAATATAATAGGTATGTCTTTTAAAAAAAGTAACACTATACTTTATTTTAGTGTGCTAGATTACATTACAAATTATTGAGATAATTAATTAAAATAACTTTTATTATTATTTTGGCATATTATACATTATCACATTACTTCATAATTTATCTCATTTTGTAAGTATATAGAGAAAAATAATCATTATTTATAGAGACAATTGAAGAAATTAAAAATAAACAAGTAACACATTTTTTTTAAAAAAAAAAAACAGATTAAAACATATAGTACTTTTAGAATTTTTTCAACTTAAAATAGCATTAGAAATTTTAAATTATTTCAAAATGCATATAATGTAATTATTTAATTGTTTTAATGATTGTTTCAAATTTTAAATTATATTTTGATTGATACTATTGTTTTTTTACAAATAAGAATACTTCCAAAAGAGATGACATTAAAATTTTTACTTTGTATGACTATATTAAAAAATAAATTAAACTCTTTTCACATGTAATGTTTTCTTTTTGTATGTATTTATGAGTATAAAAATAGTGTTTATAATAAAATATGTCATTTTAAAATATTTAAATATTAGAGTCATTTCAAATAATTTTAAGCATGTGAAAACTCGAAATTCAATCTATAAAATCAAAAGTTATGGACATTCCTTCAAGTTTAATCGAGGAAAAAATTCCGAATTATTATAAATATAAAAAAAAATTATATATATATATATATATATATATATATATATATATGTATTATTTTAGACCCATAAAATGTTAAAATTTTGCTGAACTTTGGCACTGTTCATGAGAGTGTAACATGTAAGGGACATCCAAAAATAATTAATCACAGCAAGTGGTGGGGTCAAATTCTAGTTGGGTACCCTTTTACAACCCATTGGAATATATATTATTGAACTAAGTTACATCTCCTTAATTAAGAGTGGAATAAATGAAATAGTAATTAAGATTTGTTTCTTGTGTGAAAGTATTAAAAATTTGCCCTAAAGTTGGTAACATGTGATGACTGAGTTAGAATGTGAAATGACTTGAGAGTTTCTGACTCAGTCTTTATGTTATGGGTATCCTCTGCCTTTTTGTCTCCTTCTTCTCCTATTTATTTGCAAGCAGTCACGAGAACCAAAAACCAAAAAATATCTTCATTTTCAACACACACAAAATGTTACTATGTTGTTAAATACATGTAGAACAATTCCTTATTGAGACCAAGAAATTAAATAGATTACAAAGTTAATTAAAACTATTGTGGGTAGTAAATACTTAATTGTTTATGTTTATGACATAAATATATGAATTGAAATAGAATTTAGTCTTAAATAATGGTCCCTAATAAACTATAAATCATTGTTGTATAATTAAAGTTTATAATGAATAAATATATTTTAAATGTGCAATTTTACTAATCAAACAAATGGGAGATTCATCATAATACAACTAACATTCATAATAAAAATATTAATTAATCCAGCGCTCTTTATTTTTATATTAAAATTAATAAAATATATGTTTCTTATAATTAACATTTTTTATTATTTATCTTTTACAAAATTTGATGTAAATCATCAAACCATCAAAGTTGGTTTACGACAAATTTTGTAATAGTTGAATTATTAAAAAAATATTATATATAAACTATTGATATTATGTAGTGTAAGTTACCTAACATTGTCATTTATTTATTATTTATTTATATATAATATAATATAGTACCAATTTATAATAAATTGTATTTTCTGATATAAATTCCGTACTCTTTTCTTTATTATTTATGATAAGCATGTAATATATATATATATATATATATATATATATATATATATATATATATATATATATATTTTAATATTTTTTTTTTTTTTTAATATATATATATAAAAAATAATATATGTGTGTGTTTTAAAA
>Ga0099825_1008626_pt1 | contig 11972 bp, 8 predicted proteins | sample SiratroredBW_FD_76838 | JGI IMG/M metagenome (GOLD analysis project Ga0099825, IMG submission 76838) | Root nodule microbial communities of legume samples collected from California, USA - Siratro red BW | ecosystem: Host-associated > Plants > Roots > Nodule | place: USA: California | collected...
ATATATATATATATATATATATATATATATATATATATATATATATATATATGTATATAAACTTCTTCTTTCCTACTCTCTCCCCATAAACCCCGTTAACAAGGTCTCCTATTTACTCTGAAATCCTTTTTTCTTCATTATCTTCTTGGAACGTTTGGTTTGATTTTGTTCTGTACTTTTTTCAGCAACTATATTTAAAAGGAGGCGATTGTGAATGATTTTTTTATTATTAAAATATAAAGATGTTTTAAACTTTGATTCAGATGATAAGTGCAGGTCACAATTTTATATCGACAAGTTTTTCCTGTACCTTAATAAGATTCCTACATTCTGATAAAAAAATTTATTTCACAATTACTCTTATATGAGAATTGGATGACATCCCCGATCGGTTGTCATTTGAACAAAAATAACAACCAAATGACCTATTCCGGTTGTCAATTTTTTTCAAATGATAATTGGATGGGGTGTATAAAAATAATTGCAGAATGAATTTTTTTATTAAAACACAGAAAAAATCTTATTAAGGTGCAGGAAGAACTCATCTTTTATAAGTGCACCAAGCAAGTACAACAAAAGAAAGAGCCCACACTATTGCAAGAAAGGTTTCAACTCTAAAATGCGTAATACCTGAATTGCTCCAATTGACTATTTCGTGAACCAAAATTTGGCCCATTGTTTTATTTCAAAAAGAAAAAAACAAGACGGCTTCTTCCTGCACCTCCATGGACTTCGTATGCGTGGCATGTAAACAGCACGTATGATGAAGAGAGAACGTGTGGATGAAGTACACCGGAGGGCACTGCGCGTCAGAGCAGGGACAGTGACATCACCCGAGTGGAAATGCTGTCTGTAAATAGAAGATGGAAACGTTGTCAGTGGTAAGGCCGGCGACGTCGAAAGCGAAAGTAGGGAAGAGGCCGACGACGAGGGTTGCGGGTGGCGGAGAGAATGAGAGATGCGAGAGAAGGAAGGGAAAGTTCGTCTTGCTCCGGCGATCGGCTGCAACAGTGGCCGGAAATAGCGACGCGACTCTCCTTCTACTTTTATGGTGTTCTTTCTCCGTATCTTTTTTTTTTTTTCACTTTTCTGTTATCGCTTTTTATTTTTTTCTTTTACTTTTATTTTTTTAAGGTCAAAACATTTTTTTTATATTCTTCTTCTTATTTTAAAAAGAAAAATGAAAATTAAAGATTGAAAAACTTAAACATTTGTTATTATTGTTCTTATTATTATGTTTTTTAGAAATTTTATTTTTAATTTTCAATTTTTAAACTAATGATCAATTTTTTTGTTTTTCATTTTTAATTTTTCAAATTAATTAAACACATTTTTATAATTTTTTAAATTTTTTTTTATAAATAAATTTTATTTATCTAGACGAATTTGAATGTTAATAATATCAATGTTCCTTTTGAATCTAACCAGTTTTATTATACGGGAATATTATTGAAAGTTCAAAAAGATTATCCTTATTATGATTTTGGGGTTGCTAATAAATGATAAAGAATTTAATGATACAGTAAAATAAGAGCTAGCTTTCGTAATGAATTTATTTGTTAATATATCTAAAATTTAATACTACTTGGAAGGAGTTCAATTTAATGTTTCAAACATGATCATATTATCTAATGTTTATATCATGAATTATTTTTTTTACGTCCTGAAATTGGGAACTTGAATACAATATTTGTCTTCTATAAATTTAAGAATTATTGATATCAAATGGTAATTTCTTAAAAGATTTCTTTTTCTTTCCTAACTTGATCTTTCACGTTCATTATTATTTTAAAATAACTTTATTAATGATTAGCTGAATTAGAATAAATAAGACATGAAAAAATAACATGTATCACTATTGCAATTCTTTAATAATGAGCAATTACATGTGTCTATTAGATATAAGAGAATGGTGATTTTGAATGTAATTTTAAGTTAAATGGACTCTTTGCTACTTTATGGAGGAAAAACAACACATTCACATTATGCATACAACTATTAAATGATAAATCAACTTTCAACATAGTTAAAGAAAGTCTTCCTACAAGGCTTTTAATTGAAACCAAATTAATTATATGGGATGAAATACTAATTATGAATAGATTATACTTTCAAACACTTTGACAAAACCTTGAGAGATATTTTGAAAACATAAAATAACAAAAACAGTAAAAAAGTCATTTGGAGGTAAAGTTGTTTTTTTGGAAGGTGATTTTAGAAAAATTTTGTTTATTGAAAAAAAAAATGTTTCTTTGACAACCGCTCCAAAATCACAATCCTATGACAAGCCTTCATCATGTGACAAGTGGCAAAATTGTATTATCTCCAAAATAATCTCCTTGCTCTCACGTCTCCCCAATCATTATCTAATCAAAACCGAATTTGATTCCTTCGTGCAGGAAAAAATTGTTGACTAGATCTCTACCTTCTTGACTGTCGTGACATACCTTACCAAGAAACACTTCTCACCTCGTTTCTGCCTCAACGACCTCTTTGTCATTCGCGCCCTCGTCACTCTCGGTGCCAATGTCTCTCTCTAGAACTTTGTTGGGTGGAAGGAGGACCTTTGTCGTCACGCCTTCGACATTGTGTTCGACAAAATACAACCATTTGTGACAACCAACCTGAGAAAAGAACACATTGTTATCACATTACAAACGCACTACGTACTGTCAAACCATACAAACTCACGCGACCAAAACAAAATGTCGCCATCACAATCAAAGTAACGAATGAATAACGTGAATGACAAATAAAGAGACCGACAAAACCAGAGACACCATAAAACAGCAAAAAAAATCCTTACCACAAATGTCAACAACCAAACGATGACAAATAAAGGAGAAAGGAGACGGAAAGAGGTAGAGACGTTGAAGAGCACTAAGACAAATTTCCAATCTTAACCTATTTGAATTTCAAAATGTGCCTTTCAAATTATGTTTCATTTAAATAATATTTTTTGTGCCAATTCATCATCATGTTAATGTTATATCAAGTTAATATATCAAATTATTAACTGGTTGTAATGACACGTGTCGATATGAGAAATGTTAAAGCATCACTTTTTATTATAAAAAGAAGATATAGTAAAATTTTAATATATGACAAAATTATAAAATTTTAAAACTTTAAAACTTTCACCTAACATGAGATTAAATATTGCTAAATGCACCAGTAAAAGAGATATGAAAATTTTGCTTATTAAATTTTAAAAATTAATAAATAGATTTAAATTAAAATGTTTAGGACATTCTTCATATACCACAAAATTTCTTAGTTAAAAACACTCTATCACCTTTATAAGTTAATGATTTCATTTTATACACAATCTGTTTTTATTTTGAAAATCACAAAATTATATACCTTTATGCATATTTAGTTGCACTTAGAAGGATAACTTGTGAAGTCATGTCCTGCTTATTCTTGCCAGCTAGGTGTATTGTCTACAATTTCTTTTTTCTTATACATTTTTATTTTTTCTTTTACCTTGACATGTTAATTTAATTTGTAACCTTCATACAATAAATAAGTATAAAATTATAAACTATTAAATAATGTGATACTTCTTTTCTATGGCATGTCATTTACAATATGGTAATTAATGTGTATATTCAACTTATAACTTTCATGAAATACTATCACAAGTGCTTTTACTTTTGTTAATATTTTGATTCATTTTATTTGATTTATTTTTTTTCTCTTTATTGAACATTTAAATAGTTTATATAGATATGATACTCATACTTGTATACACAAACTTGTTACTGCAACAATAAGTATTGATTCTCTTGTTGCTACTCTTCTTATTATCTTCTTATAAAATACATTCATTATGCATTAATTATAATATACATGTAAATAAAAAAATTATTAAAATAATGTAGATGGATCATGTGCGTTATCAAAATCAACAACAATTTATTAGACTCTAAATGCAATTCATTAAGTTTAGTTCAAAGTTAACATCACAAACTTCCGTTCAAAGTTAACATCACGAACTTTACAGTGATAACATTTATAACAACTAGTACTCATTATATTTAAAATTTGAATTGTATACATTTAAAAATTGTTTAATTATTTAATTTAACTAATATATAATGATTTTTGGTGCAGAACATTTATTTATTCAACCTATTCTAAAATTTAAACATTACATTATACCATATCATTGCATAAATAATAATAATAATTCAGATCAATACGTACAATTTTATGATACTTTTACTATTATTTTAATCCAAGTAAGGTACATCAAATTAGTCTTTTCTTATATGTTATAAAAAAATTTTGTAAACAAATAAGTTTTTCTAATAAATATTAAACTCGCTGTCTGGGTTGAACAGGTTCAAAGAGTATTATATATATATATATATATAACTCAACTAGTACGGAATTTCTATTTGAATGTTCAAAGATCCAAATTGTGAAGCAGTCAGATCGAGAATATATTATTTTATTATTACATTATATCTTAAAAAAAGATTCTAAAAAAATATCAAAAGAAAAAGGGAACATTGGACTTAGAATGAGATATGGCGGCGGCAAAGGGGGCAAGAGTTACAGTTCTCCAACCACAGGGTGATGCAGGTGGAGTGGTACACGTGGCCGCACGGGACTCGCTTGTTTTCCCCATCCCTGTTGTGTCCGTTGAATCCCTCCAAGCAAACGGAGCAAACCTCATCCCTCCTCACGTCGTTAACTGTGGGCAAGTTCGACACGTAGCTCTTGCACGCCGCCACTACACACCGTGATTCTCCCTCCACCACCGCAAGAGCCTCGTCCAGATCAAAACCACTCAAGTCTATGATGAAATTGTTCAGTATTGACACCGGCGATAGCGCCATCACCGCAATATCGTCGCCGTTCTCCGAACTCCTATGGTTAGCGTTGTTGTTATCCATTGCACAAACACAATAGCATACACTGAATCACATATATATATATATATATATATATATATATATACACACACACATATGACCCTGTACGATTAATTCTCGTCTCTGATACCTGATATCTATGGCTGTTTATTGACTACTGGGGGCTTTCAACATGTGCGCTATCATCAGTTTATTCAAACTTTTTTTATAATAATTTAATTATAATTTTGATTTTGATTGATAGTCACCCTAACATTGTTATTAAGACTTGGTACGTTGACACCCAACTTTTTTTCTACGTTCAAGTAACAACTTTCAATACTAATTAATAGTGTGTATACCATGTAATTACAAATTTACCCTGTATTATATACGTATTCCCTTTTAAAACCATCACGTCAAACAGTTGTATCCAAATGGGTTTCAACATAATAATTTTTTCTTGATATTATCCATTTCACGTCTTTGTTTATTTATTTTTTAATGGTTGACATATTCATCATAGTTTTTTCTTTTTGTAAGTCATCCATGTTTTACGCTCATAGCTGATGACAGAAATAAATAATATAAGATTTCACAATTTTTTATCTTAATTTTTTTGTAATGAATCTAAAATGAGTTGGATTTGTCGGGTTGAATCAATGGTTTACTTCGATAATGCCTTTGTCTACCCCATCTTCATACTATAATTTAAAACAATAATAAAACTCAAGACATAATCCTAATAACATGATTCATGATTAAGAGAATTTTGCAACTGTGAATGAATCAACGAGAATCTTGCCGCTGTGTTAGGTCCTACGATTAGACAATTAGGCGTAGTTATTTTCTTCGTACACCAGTTAGGAACTTAGGAATCCGTTAATTAAGAAAGACCAAACCTGTTTTAGTCTTGTGTTCATAAAGTAGAGCAATGGTAATTTTATTTTGCTTAACTTATTGGTTAGTTCTTATAACTTTAATAAAGAAACTAATCAATATCTTATGATTTCAAGTCTTCTTACCAATTTTTTTCTGAGATTTTTTATATTAAATCATCAAATATCAATGGTTTGTAGAATTAATATGGATGCAGATTCATTCCCTAGTGATTGAACCATCAATAGCCACACGGTGGTCAAAATTGACCTAATTAATGCTGTGTTTGTTTATCGTAATGGTATTGTATTGAGTGTGAAGGAAATTTTTTTTATTCTTTTTATTACTAATATATATTATAATATGAATAATTTAAATTAATATTATTTTTAAATACTATTTTTTAAATTTATTAAAATATATGTTTTCTTTTATATTAAGACTATTTTTAATTTAATTAAAATATTTTCAATTTATTTTTAAATGAAAATTTTATATAAAAAGAAGTGAAATATTTTTCGTACTAGTTCCGCCTCTTGCATCAACATTAGAAACGTGCTTCGTATATTTATTTCAAATGTAGAATTTATTATAACGTTTTCTTCCAATTTAACTTTTATTATGAAAATACAGTTATAAAATTATTATGATTTATTTTACTCAATTTAAATTTATTATAAAAATATAAAACTTAAATAATTTATCATATATTTTATATTATAATTAATTAGTTCAGAATAGTATAAAAAAATTATTTCATTTTCTTTGTATTTTTATTATCCTTTATAATATTAGTATTTTAATTAAACTTTTTTTAATTTGTTAAAAAGTATAAAAATATGTAATACAAAAATAAAATAAAATAAAATTATTAAGTTATGGAAACGAGTTCTCAAATATAATAAACGATGCTAATTAGGAAATTAAAGTATAAAGAGTACAATTTAAGTAATTTTTTTGAAGAGGATGATAGCCAAGGAAAAAAATGGAAAGAATGTGTTTCTGGAATTTATTTCCAGAATATCCTTTTCGTCAGTAAAATTTTCATTCGATATTCTAAAAATGGGTTTCAGAATTCTAAGTAGAGAAACATGTTCCAGAATGTTAATGTTTAAAGTGGTTGAATTATAAATACAAGAGGAAATTTTAGTCATTCCTTCAAATTGATGGGGTGTAGGTTAAGAAATGATATGGTACAAGAAGTAATTGCCTCCATAGTTCTTATCAAGACTTTTTAAGCCCTTTAGCCTGAAAAAAGGATGACGTTGCATACCCTTTTTTCATTATTGCACCCCTTTTTAATTTTTTATTTTTTCTCTCCCACGCGTATACCGGCTACCCCCAATTAGCAGTAACTTTCTACAAATATCTTCTTCAATTAAGTAATAGTTGTTGATTCATAAATACACTCATCAAAGCTAAATTTAACCAAATAATTTTAGAGGACCAAAATGGTATATATATTCATTCACACACATAAAAAAAATGAATTATCAATAATCCATTAGGATCTGTTTAATTGGGGAGAAATTTTTGATAATATGCATGACATTTTAAATTTGATTCTAAAAGCATCACTACAGTAAAAACTTAAATTATTCACAAAATTTTATTAACGAAACTTTATTTGTCGATAAAATATCATTATCGACAATTTTATCAACAAATATCATCTATTGTTAAATTTATCGACGGATTTACCGATAAATTTATCCTAAATCCGTCGGTAAATTTATAGATAATCAATTTATCAATAAATTTTGAATATTTTTATAAATTTATCTCATCAGTAATTTTTATTTTTTTTAATGCATTGTTATAAAAAAAGGTTAAAATTAAAGTTAATTCAAATGTAGAATAAGTATTTTTTTAATTAAAAAAGGTTAAAATTAAAATTAATTCAAATGTAGAATAAGTATTTTTTTTAATGATTTTACTTTCCCTTTTTCTACTACGGTTAAAAGTTTACTGGTGATAAAATAATCGTACTGTAACTATAGCTTATTATAAAATCAACTACTTAAATTTATGATAAAATTAAATATAAAATATAATTAATTGTAATGTCAACAGTTGATGAATTTTTACTATTGTAACTTATCTTTTAAAGTGCAACTAATGAAATCCCTTTTTACATTACTATATAATCATATCTAAGTAAAGAACCAAAATTCATAATGTTAAAATTAAAAAACAATCTCAAACAATTGACGAAATAAGTGATAAAAAAATTATTAAGAGTTTAAAAATGGTTAGTGTATAGGTTTTTTGAAAATTGAAATGTTTTATATATTAAGAAATATATATTCAACTAGAAGATATTGGTAAAATTTACCTTTGGAATGAATAAGTTTTCTTCTTAAGAAAGAATATTTTTAAGAAAGATGTTTGGTTTATTCCACTAATTTGAATAAAGTTAACATAAATGGACAATAAACAACATGGTGAAAAAAAATATTTTTCTAACTAATAATTACAAGACCTTGTAATTCATTAAATAGTTTTTTAGAGAAATCATGATTCTTTATATATCTAAAAACGATTATATTATTCTATTAATTGTTTATTAATGTTATTAATAGATAAAATTTTCCCAATTATAAAATCTTATTAGATATGAATTAATTTAAGTTGAGTGTTTTTAAATACTTAAAGAATGATTAAAATTTTTAAATATAATATTTATTTTTACATAGGTCAAACATGTATTATCTTTCACTTGTTGCTATTTTACATACTATTGAAATGTTATTATTCAAATGTACTTTAGGTCTAAGAGGGAGTGTACATGTAAAAAAATACTCAAACATTATTTGTGAGGTCAATTTGTAAATAATAAATATTATTGAATTCGTCTCTTATCTATTTTATGCCAACTTATTTACAGAATCTTAGAAAGCCTTAAATAAGTGCGGATGACCTCTTTAATCTTGAATTAACATAATTATGTAAATAATTTATGTTTATCATACTTATTAAAAGTTAATATTATTTTAAATAGAAGTTAATATCGTATTTAATTATGTATTACTTCATATTTCTAAAATGTATACAACATTTCTGATATGTGTATAGCCTGTAATGATGTTGACCATATATAGTACATTATTCTTGGTAAAGTTCAAATCCAATACAAAATAAAAAAGAAATTCCATTCCATCATATTTCTCCAAATTCAATTCACGAAAACACATACTCAATACTATTACTAATTTTTTTTCTCACTTCACTCTACATAAGAGGCACGAGAGCAGCAAGGTCATATGATAAAGGGAACTTAAAATTTAATTGTAAATTAGGCGCTGCATAACATCAATTCTTTCTTCTTTTCTTCACCTGATTTGTTATTTCGACTACGGGTTCTTGTGCGAGTAGAATCAAACATTCTGATACCTCAATCGCATCAATATAATCTTTCACCCTACGTTGGAATTCCGAATATGAATCTTGTAATTGCTTAAATTGGTGTTGTTTTAGTATCTGATCATGCTCTAAGCCCTTCTTTTCCTCCACAAGTATTTGGGCTTCAATATCTAACAATTGTTGATTCAACCTATCCATGTCACCAATTTCTGCATTGTTTTGTTTGACATCATTTGATTTGATTTCTTGTTCAAGAAATTTGGCTGCAACAACATCAACACTTGGGTGCCCAAAAGAGTAAGGTCTGTTTCCAATTGAGAACACAACAATAGCAATTTCTGCACCACACAGAATAGATAATTCATTCGCCTTTTTGAATAAACCTGCTCGACGCTTAGAAAACGTGACTTGCCTCGTATTAGGATCCTTCACTGCAGCCATTTCGATTTTACGACGACCCATTGTTCCTTCACACTGATAATTACTAAAAACAACAGAAGAAGAATAAGAGATTAGAAAGAGAGAGAGAGAGATTATTGTCAAGATTAAGATGAACATGATATGATGTTCCCACAACCCTTTATTTATAAAACTTTATTTGAAATTCTTAAACATTTCTAATATTGAATTTCTAATTCCCAATTATTCTCATTCGTGTACGCAAGTATTTTAATATCATTCCTGATTTTGCTTTGAATAAATACCTATTATAGTCTATTTTTTTAAGGAAGAACCTATTCAGTTTTCTAAAACTACAAAGACTAGTCATTTTTTTGCACAGTGACATAATTAATGACTATTAATTGTCATTTAAGGTAAAATTTATCATTGTCTATATATAATAGAATTTATAAATGCATTTATAGCATAAAATAATATGTTGTTTGATATATTTGTGCGAGTTAATATATCTACCTAATGCAAAACCTTGATTAGGGATTAATTTTCAACATCGGCTCTAATCGAAACATAAGGGTTCAAAAAATGCACCAGCGATGATCTTAAAATTACTGACATGTATTTTTAAACATGTGGTCATGTGATTAGATTAACCCCTTTAAGGAAAATTCATTAATTAATTAAATTATTCGTTGGTACCTCTATTAAGGAAGGAGAAAAAAATGAATTATTCATTTCATACTAAACTAACAAAATAGGAGGAGACATTTCATTAATGATAGTTAATCAAGTTTTTTATAGTTTGATTATTGATACAGAGGAAAAAAATGGTTGCTATTTTTAGCAAATGATGAAATTAATGTTTTTGATTGGATATCTGATCATAGCAAATTATTTTATCGTTGTTGGTAGCAGATTTTTTTGTAATTGCATTTTTGTTGTTGGTTATTGGCAGCATATTACCGAAATTGAACTCCGAGAACCTAATTAAAAATGTAAAAATATTTCATTACTTAATTGTTCCTAAGCTATTTATAATTTTTTAGGTTGGTCTCTAAACGAAAAGATTTTGATTGATTTTTTCATAGAAGTGATATCAAATTGACTAAATTGAGCAGAGTGATTCAATTAATAATATTTACACAATGAAAGACCCAAATAAAAATAGTTTAAAGATGGACATAAAATTGCTGAATAATTTAACCCCCAAAGAGGTTGTATAAGTTGTGCCACAATAAACAAAAGGCATACTTGCCTTCTAATATTAATAACTAGTATTAAGTATTGACTATTTTTAAATAATTAAAACTATAATAAATTAATATAAAAAACGAAATTTAAACAAATAACTAATTTTAATATAAAAATTGATTTGGATTTATAATGAATTACGATATAAGATTTAAGAGTTTGTTTGGAGATAAAGAGAAAAACAACTGGAGAAAAAAGTATGTCTAGAATGCATCTCAGATGTTTTACCTTTGATACTCCTAAATGATGGACCAAACTGCTTCCTTCCTCAATGGATGAGTATCAGTTCAAGAACAATTAATTTCAAAAGATAAACTTAAGATAATTAGATCCTTTTCCCATCATAGAAAGAGTTGGGAAGGTTTCTTATAACACCTTTAGCAAAAATCTATTATGCATTTCATGTATCTGAATTTAAGCTTTATCATGGAGAACATGATCATCCTTATATACCCCTAGCTGTCACTTCTAAGAAACAAATTTTTGTGATTCAACCTATTACAATTTTACAATCAATCAGAATCTTCTTTCTGGTTACACTTGTTGCTGTGCTTATCATTTTTCTTGATACTCTAAATTTTTGTGTTACATTACATCCATATTTCATTGCGTTTTGTGCAAATGTTAGTTATATTACATGATGACGCTATGTGGGAGAAGTAATTGGTTAGAGAATTGGGTAGAAAGTATTGGTTACAGAAACAATAATTATGGATTAAAAAAGGCATGAAGAATTGGCAAACACTTGACAGAGATGGAGGGTGTGTGTCGTGCCAGGATTTGATGATGCAGCATTATAATTTGAAAAAGAGAATGATAACGGGTGAGGGGTAAAGTGGTAATTGGAGTGGAAAGGAATCTGTGTCCCTTGGAGGAGGTCCTTGTCTTGGAGGGTTTCCCAGCTAGCCCAACCCAAGACTCGTGGAAAGCACCAATATTCAATCATTCAAAGCACTAGAAGAAGGGTGTGGATGTGTAGCCATGGTGTCTTCAATTCCACACACACCCTCTCCTCTTTCACACGTAGACACAAGAATCAATCCTAAAGCAGCAGATACCTCCTCCTACCTGACTACACAATTTTAAAGCTCTTTCATGATTGAGACTTTCTTCTTCCTTTTTCATTTTTTTATTCTGCATTCTTAAATTTATATTTCTTTTTTGTACGGACTCTTACCACCTGTTTCCTATAATTCAATTTCAAGTACTCTAATACAG
>Ga0099825_1008642_pt1 | contig 11956 bp, 5 predicted proteins | sample SiratroredBW_FD_76838 | JGI IMG/M metagenome (GOLD analysis project Ga0099825, IMG submission 76838) | Root nodule microbial communities of legume samples collected from California, USA - Siratro red BW | ecosystem: Host-associated > Plants > Roots > Nodule | place: USA: California | collected...
AGGGATAGTACGAAGAAGGATAAGTGTTGGTTACGGCAAATGATGTGTTAGAAAGAAGAAGTATTATTTAAGTAATGTAAAATATTAACGAATTACCAATAATGCTGGCATCATTCCATGCATTGAGGGATTTTCTTTTATGAATTTTGCCTTTGTGAGATTTTCGACCTTGACTTGTGTAGTTAGTCTGGGTGTTGGGTTGGTTTCATACTGATAGCACGAACTGAGGAGTAGATTTTTTCTTTTGCTCAAATTTCTTTTGTTTCATAGTAATTAGTTCCACCACTTCAGATTGAAGTCCTAATTGTAGAAACAAATTTCCACTCTCATCTAGGAGTTAGCTTTTAGCTTTGCTCGATTCAACTCTCCACTGCTTCCTCTACTATTGACTCTTGTTTTATCATTTTTTGAAAGTTATTTCCCCCTTCCTATATGATACGCACATTTCAATGTTTTGTGGTGGTTATGAGTTTCTTTTTAATGAAAGTGCAACACCAGATGCCGTTGGCGTGTTTCATAATATGACATATTTCTAACGTTTTTTTTGAATTTTCAGTTCACTCTTCCATGAGTTAAGGGAAGTGCAGAAGCAGCAGGCAGGAGGATACGATGACTAAGTACTATGATATTGATGATATTCTTATGGAGGAAGAGGTAGTCTTCAGATTCTTCATTTTTTTTTTAAATGTGCTGCCAATTGATATGCAAGGGAATGATAGTTTTGGAACATCAAAGTTTTTGTAATTAAGGGAAACGCTTTGCTACAGGAGTTATTCTTAAGATGCTGTTGCGCATGATGTTTACACTGTTGTTAATTTTAACAGAATCAACTATCAATTCATCGTCTTTACAATTGAGATACAGAATGCAACCTGAATTTCTTATTCTAATACTACGGTTTGATATGTTCTGGTCACAGACTGTGTCAGTTATATTTCAGAAGGCTGCATCTGGAGTCGGAATAGATCCCAGTTCTGTAATGGACTTTGTAAGAGCCATTTACACTCATTTTTAGATTTCCAAAGGGAAGAATTATTGGTACTAGAGACCTGCTCTGTGGAGCTTAGTAATTTGACCTGACATTACATTTGTTTGATTTTCAGATTGAAACAGGTTCAAAAGTTGAATTGCCTTTTTGGCTTGCTCATGAGTTACAGATGAGACAGGCAGTATCAGTCAACGTTCCCTCTTGTTATGATCAAAAGTAGTGGTTATTTACTATCTTTTTGTTTCTTATGAGTACTTTTTATCATATAATGGAGCATGTCATGACGCTGACGAGTTCAGAGGCACTTTTTAAGTATACTTCTATTTCTGTTGCCCTGAAATGTTTTGGCAGACCTTTCCTGTTAATATCTTGCCTCATGAGCTTTAAAAGGATTTTGGAGACAAAATTTTTTCTTATCCTTAATTTTCATGTTGGTTTTAATAATCAGTGCATGTTGTTGCATGGAACTTTGGGTAACAACAAATTTAATAATCAATGTACATGGCTTTCAAAGAAATAGTTAAGAACTGATATTGGCATATGTATGCTAAGCTGCATCACCATTTATATCGAATTGTATTACAGGAATTTTGGATGTCTTGAAAGTGTCACATTTTTTATCTTATAGTTGATGATTCTTGACTTCAGAACAAGGCTAGAGATCCAAGCTGATTCGGCCGGTGTGGATCTGAGGTCTAGATGTCCATTCTTTTATGATTTTGGTTGCAAGATAGCACCCATGTAAGTCTTGCTTATGCTTGTATTTTCTTGCTTCCATGATCTGAACTAGCTTTTTATTTCTCTTTTTGGTTTAAATTTAACTGACTTATTTCAATGTTTTCTTATATTTTGTTGAGTAAATATTTTATTTCTGTCTACGAAGATAGTATGTGGCTGTCATGTGTCACGTGTCATAATATCTAGAATGGACCTAGGATTCTGAAGTTTTTTGGTGATGCAGCATATCATTCAAATATTTAGTATAACAAATTCCGTCATGAGTTCAGTCAGCCTAATAAATGTAAGATAACCAAATGTTCAAAAATTGGATATGGTCCAGCAACATCTTAGCCCTTAATTCGTCATAACACATTAATCAAACCGGAGAGAATGTAATATGTCGTCTTGATTTTTAAGGGAGAATATCCATGGTCCCAAAATTTTTCCTTCCGGCTTTACCACAAATTCTATGACCTCTTTTACTCAACATTGGCATCATGTTCTGTGTACATTATTGATTTATTGTTCATTTATGGCAGAGTTGGCGACCGAACCATTGGGTTTCTGCTGTTGTCTGCTTTTAAGAGTAGGTATAAGGAAATCCTCACGAAGGCACATTCTGTAGCATTTGCTGCTGGTTCCAAATTTTGGACTATTCTGACAAAAGAAGAGATCAACTGTGAGACTTTATCCTTTCTAAATGAAACTAGTGTGGTCACATCTCTTTCCCTCTTGAGGAATTCAATTTAATTTTTGTTCTAATCCTTTATGATGTAGTGTATGAGACAGCTCAATCCGCAATGGCATCCTTCAAGAAGTGGCGAATGGGAGGGCCCAGATTTCAGATAGCTTCTGTTCTGGGAAAAAAGAGAAAATCCACTGAATAAAAATGTCAATTTTTTATTGTTCATGTAGAATTAATACAAATACAATGTGTTGTAATTTCCAATTACTGATATATAAACATAGAAGTGAATTTACTGACCACCTTGTGCCTATGTTGTGTGCCATAGTGATAGTTCAATCCTCTGTACCATACCACTGATCATGGGTTGTGCCTACAGCGTATTAAGTGGACCCTAACAGGGTGTTTACAGGTTGTATCGAGAAACAAGGCTAACAGCCTAAGAACGTCCTTTGAATGGGTTTTTACATTCAACATATTAATTTAATAATTTCATTCCCTTTATCTTGATTTATATTCCCGATTAGTTTGGTACACGAGTGGGTTATTAGAGTTATAAAAATAACAATTTAGCCCCACATGAATATAATTCTCTAGAATTTGTTTAGAGATGCCAATTTAGGGTCTATCTAGACCCCTTTCCATAAACACTTTAGGACCAAAAATAAAATATATTTTTAATAATTTAAAATTAACTTATTTACGGATTAAAAGTAAATATTTTAAAAGTGTATGAAATAACTTTCTACAAATTAATATATACATATTAACTAATTTTAATTTGTGAAAAAAATATATACTTTTCAAGAAAGTATTTATAAAAAGGATAGTCCAATTTTAATTATAAGTAAAAACAGGCGATAGCCTAAGTTCAGTATGAAAAAAAGGAAGAAACACGTGAAAGATAAAAAAAGAAGAGAGAAAGCATAAAAAAAGAAAAGAAAGTTCAACTGATGTTTGCAAATCCTTTTTGTATGCTCACACAAACCAAGACTAAAAGACATTGAAACGTAAAAAGGAAAAGTTTTTACCTAGATATTTTTCAGCCGAAACGTTTTACATATAACTGATCCAAGATATTTTGGTTCAAATTGAATATAGTTGATGAAGTTAACGATGCCAGAGTGAATGAAAATGATAACATAATTTATCCCTATAACTAGTAAGGTTCTGTTCTGTGTTGGGACCAAATATGTTCCCTTTTGAATTTTTCTTTTGCAGGTATATATTCGTCTTCAATCGTGCTCGTGCGTTGGAATATTGTTTTTCCCTTTTTTAGGCCAAAAAAACTGTGGGAGATATTTTGGTGTATCTATCTTAGTTGTGTGGTGCGTGACACATGAAATTAGATATTTTATGCACTTTCCAATCCACGGAGGCAGAAGCATGGTTCTTTTAATCGTCGTGGCAATGCACTTTTCGCTTTTTGCATCCAATCCTCTAGATATTTTCAACCTATTGCTTTCCCCACTCTCACCTAACGCGTGCAACTTCCCAACATTTTCTTCTGTTGACCATACTTTCTTTTTCTTAATGACCACCCATAGATTCATTTTTACATGTTCTATGAGCATCCACTACTTTTTAAATATAAATAAGGGATAGCTTAATTTTAATTCACATTATTGGAGTTTTAACATTTATTTTTTCTATTTTGAAAATTATACTTTATTCTTTATCTACAATTTTCAAATTCTTATCTATTATTCAAAATGCTTTCGAATTGAGTTACAACATATTTTATTTTTATTCAAAACTCACTAATTGAAACTTTGAGCCAAACATAGAAAATACCCACTTTTTCCTTTTCAAACCCTAACTTCACATCAAAAATACCCACCTTTTCCTTTTCAAACCCTAACTTTACATCAAAACCTTCAAATTGTATTAAATTTATACTACTTTTTAACTTCTAAACGATTAAGATATTTTGTAGTATAAACTCATTATAAAACTCTAGATATTTGGATTAAAATATAAATTTGGAAAACTTAGATGAAAATTTGATAAAATGGATAAACTTGATTTTTAAAATGGGAAAATTTTAATTGAGTAAAACAAATTAAAACTAAGACATGCTTAGTTCGATCAAGAGATTTAAAAAATTGTAATTAAATCTTTTCGTTCGGGGTTCACAAAAATATACATTTTAATAGCTTTATAAAGTATCGTTACAATAAATTATCGGTTTTTATAATAATTGTTTGAAAAGTAATACAATTTTTGTTGTTTGTACTGTTTTTTTAGATATTTGAGTGTGTAGTAAATTATGAATTAAATTGAATACTGATTTGATCAAAGATTTATCAAGTACAAAACATTAATGTAAAGTGGGCATAAAATAGTATTCAATTGAACTTTTGACTTTTTCTTCGTAGATCTATCTTTCTTTTCCTTACTTTACTTCCATCTGTAAAGTTGTGCTGCACGCGCCAACGCGCCAATGGATAGCGGCTTAAGCTCATCTTATGAAACAGTATCACGGCACGTGCGAATGTGTGATTCTCTCTATTGATCCAAGGGGTCTCATACTCTTCCATATTAACAATAAGGTCATAAAAGAAATTCCATTGAAACATATTAACATTGTATTACGAGAATTTCAAATTAAATTTTAGTACTGTAGAAAATCTTGCTTTTGAAAAATAAAGAAAAAGAACTATAATAGTTTAATTATTTTTTTAAGTTATAAAAAACTGAAATAAATCTGTGAAGTTTTGAAGAATAACATGTTTGCCCTTGCAGTGCTGTGTATATATAGCATTGCCCTCCCTCGTTAAGTCACAACAAATTTGCAATGTCTAAAGCAACAAGACTTGGTTGAGTCGTCTCTGTGTTTCATGCACAGCATATGAACTCATCTTGCTCCGCTGCAGACTCCACCATGGAAGACCCCTCCAACCACCGCCGCTCCAAGAAGAACCACCGCCGCCACCACCCCGCCGCCACCACCACGACGGTCAGCACGACCACCGGAGAGTCGGAGGGGGAGTTGGAGGATGCGGAGGACTGCGACCCGGAGGTGTGGGCGACCCTGAACAAGGGGTTCCGGCAGGTGCAGTCGGTGCTGGACCGGAACCGGCAACTGATTCACCAGGTGAACGAGAACCAGCAGTCACGGATGCACGACAACATGGTAAAAAACGTGTCCCTCATTAAGGAACTCAACGGCAACATCTCCAAGGTTGTCTCTCTCTATTCTGATCTCAACTCCAATTTCACCAACGTTTGCCAACACCGCTCCAAAAACCATTCCAAATAAAGCCACTCATGTTCCTTCCTTTTTAACTGTGTCTGTGTCTCTCTATCTATAAATATATGTATGTGTCTGTTGTTGAAGTTGAAGATTTGTGATGGTAATTTTGGGCTTTGTTTCCTCATCAATTGTCAATAAGGACGGTGAAAAGCGAAGCATTCTATCGTCCTCTTTACTTCTTTCTACACATTCTACTACTGTTGTCCACTCTTGTCCTACCTTTCAGTGACTTCACTCTCTCTGTACTTCTAAATCAATAAATTAACTTTTTATAATGGCTTGTTCTTGTTCATTGCATGTGAACGGAAGATTCATATCTGAATTGTAATCTTTATTTTGGTTTATAGAGAGAAAATATCAGTTACTTGCTCTTTAATTGCCCATCATCAACACTTGAGGTTACAACACAACATTTTTGAAAGATCTGATATTCACAATGCCTAACTAACCACATCAAGACTAAGTTGAATCTACCTGAAGAAAGTAGTCTAATCCCAATTCGAAGATATGTTAATACTTGGTCCTGGGCTAAAGCAGTTTGCTTAGAAGGGAAATAGTGTGGAAAAAGTGACCAACACTCTTGGAGTGGTGCAATATCATACTTGTGTAAGATCTGGATAATGATGACATCTGCCTTTTTCCACAGGACAAGGTAAAAGATAACATTTTGTTAATATTCTTTTATTTGATTATGGTCCATTTTTAATTGGGATTTAAATTGCAGTGGTGGAAGTGGGGAATGTAGCTGAGGACACGACATGATGCACTTGAATAAATAATTTATCCTCGTATCTATTACATAAGAAAAGTTCAGATAACACACTACAGCCTGATGTATATTGTTAATGAGTATCCCCACTATAGCAATCACCAATAGATTTTCTTCCCTTATAGCAAGACTAGAGCAGACAAACAAACATGCAAAAACAACAATCCAGACTTAAATTACACGAATATCTGCAAACTTAATTCATTTACTGAATGATGAAATATGCACACTGAGTTTGTGAATCAGGGTGTTGGGTAAAGATGGCTTGTTAACACAGCAGAATCAATCTCAACTTGCCTAAATAAACCATGTCATGAAGTTAATTCTCCACTGTCTGATATGACGACCTTGTTCTTAGGCGTGCCACTTTCACTTCCTTCTGCTTCAATCTTGTACAGTACGTCCATACCAGAAAGTACCTTGCCAAATACAACATGGCGTCCATCCAGCCTTCCAAGAAACAAATGGAGGCATGAGTTTGTTGGAAAGGGCCCCAACAGAAGTCATACAAACTTGAAAAGTTACCTTTCATCTTAGGCTCTTTTTTCTTATACATAAATGTTTGAAAGCGTGTCTATTCTATATTAGGAAGTTGAATCATGAATGTCTAAGAAGTTCAGCTTTATACTCATTTATGTTCAAAATAAAATCCATTCTTGATAAGTGAAAGGAAAATGGACCTTTCTAAATGAGATTATGCTTGTGCATAAAATGGAATAAACTTTTCCTTTCAAACTTTTCTTTTCCACCAAAACTAGAATCGCATTTTATTAAAAGAAAATAAAGCCATTAAGAAAAAAATCATATTTATACCTGTCACAGTAAGGTTTTCACAAGTTAATACTATTCAACTTTCAAGAGTATCCAAAATAAGTAATAAAAAATTACCAGCCGGTTTTAATTGTGGTTATGAAAAACTGGGAGCCATTGGTGTCTTGCCCTGCATTCGCCATAGATAAGTATCCTGAAAGATGATAATCAAGAAAGAAGGGTGAAGAGGTGCAATAATATAAATTATATTAACATTGTCATAATTATGGATATAAATGTAACACCAGTTACAACAACATGTAAGCTCACCTGGTCCAGAATGCTTCACCTTGAAGTTTTCATCAGCAAACTTATCACCATAGATTGATTCCCCACCTCTTCCATCACCACGGGTGAAATCACCACCCTGGACCATAAAGCTTGGTATAATCCTATGGAATGTGCTCCCTTTATAATGAAGAGACCGCCCACTTCTTCCCTTTCCTTTCTCTCCTGAAATGAGATGCTGTTCAAATTTATAGTTTTTACTACCAAGAGAATTTATACAGATCAAGATTGATTCCAACTGATCATGTATACAATGGAGAAAACTATCAGCAAAATAAGTAGTGGCACCACTTTAAAGTCAAACAAGGAAAGTATCTATAGTTGCAGAGCTACCAGTACAAAGCGCTCGAAAGTTTTCTGCACAAAAGGGATGATATGATCAGTAACCAAATCCTGCACATGAAACTAATATATGTCTAAATAAACATCTTTAGCATTTCATTATAGTATAGCATACCATACCTACAGTTTTCGGAACTGTGTTCCCAAAAAGGCCCATGACTATGCGACCTGAAGTGAGAAACAAAAGATTTTTACTGTTGAGTGACCCATTCGGGATCATAACATATAATGCTATAATAACTAAACTAAGCCATAAACCGTAAAAAGAACATAACTAGGCAGAAAAGTGGGAGAAAATCCTGCTCAACATTCTTCAACAATAGAGGATATGATCTAACAAAACACATGCAGTCAAGAAGGCAGTACATACAATGTTTTGAATAAGTAAATTCTATATTGAGATATTATTGACCATGAAATCCATCTGAACAACTTTCACCAACATTCTTCTTTGTCTCCCCCTCCCTACACATGTTATGACCCAGTGTCGTTGAGGACCAATTGGGATAAATTTGTCTAGAAGCATTATAGAGAAGAAAATAAAAAGAAAAAAGGTTTCTTAAAATTAACTTACACATAAATTAGAAATCAATTTTTCAAGATGTTAACATAAGAAAACTATTACAAATTAGTTCATACATTAACTAATTTTAGGACATGAAGAATTTTTGTTGATTTTTTTTTTTCTACCTGTTTTTCTTTCGTACAAATGTTTTGGAAAATTGTATCTAAACATATCCTAAACCATTCACATGGCAGCTGGCAAATGGGTTGCAAAAGTTTTCATTTTAGACTGCCGTGAAATAGAACTACCCAGGCATCTTTTCTTCTCAAATTCATGATATATGTTGAGAAAATCTCTCTAGTATAAAACATGCGTTCTCATTCTCAAAAATAATACAAATCCTACCCAATCATCGATCACGTTCAATGCCATTTCAGAATCAAATAACCCTTATTTTCCTTGCACCATACTTCAGAATACCTTAGCACCTCTTCTGATGCACAATTCATTACATATAATTCTCAAAGGAGTGCCTCATAACACAAACCATCTTAAATCAGTGAGTGATGGGTCAATTTAATGAATCTAAAATCCCAGCCGAAACTCAATCAGCTATCACATTCCAAATCATTATCCACAAATTGCCATAATTCAACAGATGCAAAGAAATGGCACACACGAAACACCAAATTATCGGGATGGAACTGAAATAAAAAACTGAACTTTCTAATGAATGAAGCATACCCGCTAATTTCCCATGGATCTCTATATCGAAATACACCTTGTGAGTGACACCCTCCAAATCCTGCCCCAAAGGGGTATCCTAGAAAGCAAGGAAAAGGGTTAATATGCATCAATCTATGATTGACCCAAGAAACCAAGAGAAGGGAATGAAGGAAAAGAGTGACAGGAAGATGAATCCTTATTACGGAGAGCTGTTGAGAGGAACGTTGATTGGTACTATTGTCTACCAAGTGGAGTTGAAAGAAAGCAATGGTGGCGCAGAGGAAGAAAAGCCATAACAGAACCACCCAAATCAGAGTTCCAGTGCCTCTGGAAGCCATTAGAGTCAGCTGATGCAAATCCTCAATCAATTGCTAAACATAGTTTGTTGTCAACCATTTATAATTATAAATAATTATTGGCATATAAAATTTTTGGATATTTTCGTTTTATACTAAATCTGCTTTTAGTTAGTTTCCCAGCCTTAAAAAACAAGTCTTTTTAGTTTCAATAATTTACACTATTCAAAGTGTCTATTCACCTAAAATCTAATTTAATCCATGTAATCAGTAAAAAAACACATTGGATAATTTAATTGAATATAAATGGATTGTTTTTTAAATAAAAAAAAAATTTAACTGATGAACTATTCAATTATAGTTTTATTTAAGACTTTTTAATAAAAAAATTATGTAAATTTTAGAAGATTTTGCGATAATGTAATTACTTTTTAAAAATTTTTGTAATTTAGATTGTAAAGAATTTATAATTTATGTGAAAAAAATAATCATAAATCATTTTTATTTTTACATTTGTATAATTAAATGTATTTTTAACTATACTTTGTAAATAAAAATTTTAATTTTAAAAATTAATATAAAAATGACAACTAATATAAGAGAAATATAAACTTGTATTAAAGAAAAAGGAATAGACACTTATTTAAAGAGTCATCTCATAATTCTCTGGTATAAATGCATGTAAGTATTTAGGGTTATTTTCTTATTATACCAAAAAAAAAAAAAAAACTCAAGGGATCCAAATTATCTTAGCAAATAGCAATAAGAACCAATTCAATTTCTTTAGTTCTGGCTATTGACATACTTAGAATCGATATAGTTGGGCGATTGACCATTTTATATATTGATTATCTTAGTTAAGGAATAGGCTAACAAGTTTATCTTTCGTCCTATCAATAAAAAAAAAGATTTAAATTGTTTATTTTCTAAAATTTATCTAAATACACTGGTTAAAAACGTAGAGTATATTAATAATTTAGTTTATAATTTATTTGAATATTGATTTCTTAGTATTAGAGAAATAAATCTATAAAATATATTAAAATAATAAAAATTATATATTTATTTATTAAGATAAAAATTTAAAAAGAGACAATAAAAATTTAAACTTAAAATTGATATGTATTATTTATTTTCATTTTTTTAAAGGGTGAGTTGGTAGGTTGGCCTACTTCTGCCAATGATTTAAAATTATAAAATAGTTTAAATTTTATAAAATAATTTAATCTAATAATTACATAATAATAGTTTTCTTTCTTCATCTTTAATTAGTGACTCCGTGTTATATTTAATGTTATCCAACAATCAAATTGACATATAATACATTAATTATGATATTGATTAGATTAAATATATTCCTTTTTTCCCATTGAAGATAGATATAGATATATTTATTATTAAAATTTTACTAAAGTGTATCTGCTATAGAAATTATATACACATTAAAAATCACATTCTATAACACATATTTTAAAATAATAAATTTCAAACATATACCAAAAGAAAAAATATATCTATAACTTGATAATAATTTATTTATTATTTTGTATACTCCATAATTAATTTCGTATGATATTTAGTAAACATAAAATTTATTTTTTATTGGAAAGTCAACAAAATGATAAACGTACCAGCATAATACTTAATTTTATCTTAGAGTTGTCATGGTTTATTTTATAATTTGAGAAATATAAAATGTATTCAACAATAAATATTCAATATATAACTTATTTTATTGTAAAGACTTATTTTTGTGATTGATAAAAATGATTTAAAAAAAGTAAAAGTAAAAGTTCAAAGTTATATTTAATAGACAAATTAAAATTTTAATTATTTAATAATTATTTTTTTATTACTTATTGTATAATAATAAGTATGAAACACATTATGGAAATGAAATATTTTGACTTCATTGATGATTTAGTCAAATGGGTAAGACATCAAGTGGTGGAAAAGGGAAGGAGTTTCTTGTATAACTACTTTTATTGAATGAGTCAAATGTTAATAAGTAATATGAGCCTTTTTGAAAGATAATACATTTAAAATTTTGTTTTAAAGAATTAACATACAATTGACAATTCCTAAATATAACATAAAAGTGATTTAATAATAATTTGTTCTGTTTGTTCTTTAAGGTGAGATGTGGGTTGAAATGTGGATAGGTTAATTTAGTGATTTCATATATGATGTGAGATGAAATAATAATAATAATAATAATAATAATAATTTTTTTTTTTATTACATGAGAAATTATTTTGCTAGTTTTTGGAACCAAATATTATATATATATATATATATATATATATGAATATATTCCTGTTGAAACTCAATAAAACTATTACCGGGTAATAGGAGTTTTTTAACGAAATGCACGATAAGAGATTTTCTTAAAATATTTGAGATAACACTGAAAATATTGTTTTAGATATTTCATGTAATTATTTTCTTTCTTAAAATATATATATATATATATATATATATATATATATGTATATATATATATATATATATATATATATATATATATATATATATATATATATATATATATATATATATTTATATATATAT
>Ga0099825_1008643_pt1 | contig 11954 bp, 4 predicted proteins | sample SiratroredBW_FD_76838 | JGI IMG/M metagenome (GOLD analysis project Ga0099825, IMG submission 76838) | Root nodule microbial communities of legume samples collected from California, USA - Siratro red BW | ecosystem: Host-associated > Plants > Roots > Nodule | place: USA: California | collected...
GTTTTGGTCTTGTTTCCACCAGTTGCACGGAGCCTGATATGAAGGGCAGTTATACCCAGTTCCTGCTCCAAAATAATTAGAAAAGTTGCATCAAAATAATTTGATTTCACTTTCCATGACCATTACAACAGACTGATTACACTGGCTGCCTAGCAAGATGATCATGTAAGCTAAGACAATTAATATAAGTAGAAGAGACGCTCACGTACCTTGCATCTGGCAGCAACATCCTGTGCTGCAAGCATGGCAGCATATGGAGATGATTCATCTCTGTCAGCTTTAACCTTCATTCCACCTGAAGTTAGAAATCAAAGACATAAGGAAATCAAACAATTGTCCAATATCCACAAAACAGCTAATGCTAAGCCAAATTCACTTGTAGCCAAAGAATGCTGTTATGCTTTATGAGATAAAAATGGATCCCCAGCTTTTCCAATATCCCTAAAGAGTTAAAGATTGAAATTAAATTCATTTAAAGGCAAATAAAGTTGGCTTGTTGAGATACAAATGTATCCAGTGTTCCGTGAATAGAAAAAAACTCAAAGACCATTAAGCATGATGTAAAAAAAGAAAAAAAGAAAAAATGTATACACACACACACACACACACACAAGGGCCTATCACTAAGCTCACTCCATCGTGGAATGTGGGGGTACTACCAAAGTGTCAGGGATCTCACGAAGAGGATATTTAAGATGAAACGAAAAGCTAAAGAAAAAACAAAAGCACATGTATCACCAAAAACACTTATATATGGACTATTTCAACTTCAGTATCACCAAAAACGATAAAATTCACTAAAAATGGAAACAAAAATCAGCCAAATGACAGCTAACATTTGATTTATGAAACAAAGGCCATAATTTCACTTGTTCATGAATGTGGAGAGAAAGATAGATACCCGTGATGCGGACAAGGGTTTCCCTCCCAGACAGATCAGTGACATGCTGCAATTATAAGAAAAAAAAAAACTAAATAAATTAACAATCAGGTTCAGGAGTTGATAATTTGAAGCAAAAGAAAGGTGAACGCACTGACAATGAAGGTGTCATTGAAAGAGGCAAATATGCGAGCGACACCAAAGACGTGTTCACCGTCTCTAACAGCTGGACCCAAAGTCACGTTTTCCTCCTTTGGCTCTCTAACCTTTCTCCTCGACTGCACAACAACAAAGGTAAAAGCAAAAAACCCTATCAGAATTGCAATCTTGCATTCCCAAACAAATCACAGAGTCCTTAATTTTTTGCTCAAGGAAAATCTATGGTGCAACTACATTAGACTTTCCGATCTACGTACCATGATGAATTCGCAGGTTTCACAGCTGCTTCTGCAAACACGAAAATGGTGGCAGAGTTAGGGTTTGGGAGATAACCCTCAACCTGTTTTATTTTGCCCTTGGACTTGGGCTGCTTGGGCCTATAATGCCACTAAGAAATTCGGGCCCGTTTATTAGGAGACTCTGTTTATACCTATTTTTCAAACTCACTCTTTCTATGTTTTCAATGCTTAATTATTCTCACATTCCTCAAATTTTATTTTTGAGATCAGGTATAATAAAATTTAGAGGTGGACAACCAAATTTTTTCAAACTTAAAATATTTGTGTATTTTTTAAAAATATTTTTAAAAGCTAATGCAGTGATAAAAAATATATCTAAATAAATTTGATGAAATGTTTGAGAGGTCAGTGTAATTTAGTTTATAAAATATATTTCTCGTCCAATTGTTTTCACTTAATTTTTTTATTCTTATAATTTCTTAATGTGCAAACCGTGTAAAAAAAGAATAACGCATTTGATTCTTCAGTATTTCAAAATTAAATAATTTTAGTTCCATAATATATGATATACTTACTAACGCCGTTCAAAAAATAAATAAATAACTTACTAACATAAAAAATACTAACATAATTTACATTATTATAGTTGTAAAACTTATAATTAAACATTGGTGTTAATATTTTACGTAAGTAAGTATCTAAAATACTCATCATTAACGGTGAAAATGTTATTAACAGTAAACAAATTATTAAATTTTAGAAAACTGAATCATAAATATGCTAATATATTTTTTATAAAAACCAAAATTTCATATCTACAAAGTTATAAGATCTGAAACTAGATTTAAGCATTTAGTCTTACTGGACGTAATGCGTACTTCATCAAAATAATTTTCTTTATTTTTCAATTGTAAAATATCAGTCTACCTATCAATTTGTGTATTTCATACAGCAACATCTGATTATATATACTCTTACAATATAATTGTACTGCAAAATTGATTTATTTAAAAATATTATAAAAACATACATATCATTGAAAAAAAAAATAGTGGTGGTAGAGTTTGGTGAGACATAAACTAGATAAGTTCTTGTGAATAATTATATTTTAAAATGAATTTAAGGTATCGTAAATGTATATTTAATACAGAGTTTAAAATTAGAAGGAGAGAAAGACACTTTTACAAAACTAAAAGGGTTTCACATGTCCAAATTGTACATCAATTATGTAGACATACATATGCAAATGTTGTATTATATATACATATAATGCATAAGAAAAAATAAAGATAAAAATATAAACAAATGTAAGCAATATATTTTTATATATCTTTCATGCATGAGAATAATAAAATGTGATTTATAGGTTAACTGTCTTCTGTTAGGAAAAAAAGTCCATGTTTGATTTATTGTTTGTTGCAAGTTTCAATGTGGTTTAAGTATGAATTATATGAACATGGGAAAAATAGGAACGTATAGCGTATTTGTATATATGTACGTAAACAAAAACTAGTTAATATGTACAAAATTAAACAAGTACAAATAGTGCTTTGCAAATTATATTAGATTGATGGGTGGAATCGAGATAATATTTTCTGACAAAATCAGTGTAAAAAATAAATAAAAGATTACAAATTTAACAAGAAATAAAATGAAAATATTTAATTCAATATTTTTAAATGAAAAACAAATAAATTTACTTTTTATTTTAAGTATAAACCTGTTTTGTTATATGCATTGTTGAAACTTCCACTTAAGTATTATAATATTTGTTATTTGAACCCGTGCATGTACTTAAAGGTTGAAAACCTGTATAATTATACTTTCTTAGGTTTTCTATAAATTATTCTACTATGTTCTTAATATTCTTTAATTGTTGCCATTGTTTTATTAGTATTGGTCTAATGTTTAGTATTGAATTAAAATTGTTGACATGACTGAGTAAAAATATTGATTTAAAATTGATTGGAACTTGTATATATTTATTTTGTCATATAAATTAAAAGTGAAAAACAAAAATGTTAATACATATTTTTTTTGTTTTGATATTCATTTAAGTAAAATATATAATTTTGAAACTTATTTAAAACATGTTTATAAGTTTCATTTTAAATATTTATCATAATTTATTTGATTTTTTTCATCTTTCAAGTTATATGAACACAGTTAATTTAACCAGCCTAAGTTTTATTTTTTTCCAAATTTATCATTAAAAAAACTAACAACATATTAACAAAATAAACACCTAAATATTAATTAAAATTAGTATGAACATATAAAAATAATTAAAAAGGTAAGCAAAATCTTATAATTAAAAAACCTCACTTTCTAAATTTATAAAAATTTCATAAAGTTTATAATTAAAACAGTTGAAGTCAGATAAAACTTTGGACATAGAGGTGGCCTTATATGTAAAAACTTCAAATAAATAAAAAATAAAAAAATTGGTCAACCCTAAATCAGTTTATCCAAATTCCTAAACTTTTAAAAATGGTGTGTAAATCCGTGATGTCGAAATAGAAATTACACTATTTTGATGTTAAAATCTAGTAACAAGTTTAAACAAAACTTTGAAGTTATTATTAATCCAATATATATATATATATATATTAGTTTGGGAATATATATGGTTATATGAAGAAACATTGTCTGTAAAAAAAATTACATATGTTTCAATAAAAATAATTATGATTCAATCAAACTAAGTATTTGTCTGTCATAAATTTCTTTCAGATAGATATGTCATATGCTAAATCTATGCATACATCTGCAATTGATCCCTTGAGATTTTCCACATGTTAGGAATTTAGCATGAATCCTAAGTCATCTGTATACTATATGAACACAAGTAATGTTATTCTTTCGATCTCATTTTTTTAGTAAATAAAATAGTCAAATACAAATGTAATTAAATGTGTAATATTTTGATTTTCTAGAAGACTAATAATTTTAAATAACCTATTTACATTAAATAATATTTAATTGTCTAATATTTCCAAATTTTAAAAGTCTAATAATTTCAAATATCTTAGTATTCATAAGGAAATAAAATATAGATGAATAGAATTTATACAAACAAACAGTAAACATATATTTTTAATATTAGTTCATATTCACAGATAATTCAAACTTTAAGTTTATACAAAATTAAATTTAACTAACTAATTCAATCACAATCCTCAAAATATTTATTGAGTAATGCAGAAATAATGTCATAAATGAAGATAAAAACTTTGGGCCTTCAGTAGTTAACCCAATAAAATGAGCCCGAACCCGAGCCCAGCTCTCCAAATTAAAAGTTAGGGTTTCGAGCCTCTTTATATACAAAAAAACCCTAGTTTTCTCCTCTTCATCGTCGCACCAGAGTGAGGAGAGGGAGAGGGAGAGTGTGTGATCTTCGTTTGTTATCTTCTCTCCGAAATGGTTACGTTCAGGGTGCGTATATCCACACTTTTGGCGTTCGATTTCTTTTAACTATGGTAAAGATTTTCATTGTATGTTGTTTGTTTGTGTTTTGCAGTTTCACCAGTACCAGGTCGTTGGGAGGGCTCTCCCAACGGAGGCAGATCAGCACCCTAAGATTTACCGCATGAAGCTTTGGGCCACCAACGAGGTTCGCGCAAAATCGAAGTTCTGGTAAGCTCATATCGCTCTTGTATATTCTCTGATGTTTATAGACATTTTGTTTCATTCATTTTTTTGGAGATCTTTCATGCAATGCTCTTCTTGCGCTTGAAATGTACGAATTTTGCTAGATTCCGGCATTCGAATTTAGTTGTCTCCGTTTGTGTATTTTATAGATTACATTCTTTTAATGTTTTAATTTTTTGTTTATGATTAGGTATTTTTTGAGGAAGCTGAAGAAGGTCAAGAAGAGCAACGGTCAAATGCTCGCTATCAATGAGGTACTATCCCTTTTAGACGTTGTTTTTTTTTTTAAATTTTATCTGTTTTTTTTATTCGCATATGCTGATGACTATTATGTTTTTCTAGTAGTTGAAAAGAATGGTGAAATGCCTCGAATTTATGGGCATTTGTTGTATTAAATTATTTTGTTGCATTATAAGACAGGATTTTACATTTAGGTTAATGATGGTGTGATTTGGTAGCTTGAATGGTGTTTAATGGTATCAAGGAAACCTGTTTTATGAGTTTTGTTTGAGATGGGTATTTGCAGAGTGTCTGTTGCAATATGTTGAGTATCTAATTGAGTTGATGGTTCATATAGTTGTTTTAATTATTTTATGTTCACTACATCATAAACATTCTGTGGAGTAGGTGGTGAAATATACAAGTGTAGCTAAAATTTATCGTATTCGGTGAATCATTGATGGCTAAGCTGCATATTTTTTATTGTATTTTTATCAAGATACCTCTAATATATTTTGTTATGTGGATCATGATTTAGCTTGTGATTGTCTTTTAATGATACACTACTTCATTTCAGGCCTTATTTTGCACAATTTTTCTTTCCGTTGTGGATAACCAGTTGTTTTGGGACCTGAAATTTTCTTTCAAAGTAACTGCATAGAGTAATGTTCAATGGAACAATGTCCATTCGTGCATGTGTGTGAAATACATGTTTTGTTGAATCTATTCCTAATAATTATTAGAGGGTCTCATAATATCTGCGTTAAGTGCTTGTTTTGATGTCCATTCACCACTTTGTTTGAAGTTTGCTTTGGCACATTGTTTTTCTTTCTATTTAGGTTACCCTACGTTTTTTGGACGTGAGTAGCCTTTTAATGTAACAGGATAAGAAATAATGTTCAATGGAAAGGAGTACTGTTGGAAGTACTTTCAAGCCTTTTTTGTAGTGTGTGAACTACCAGGTTTAGTTGAATCAATTCATAATGATTATAAGTTTCGTAATGTTTAGCTTCGATATGTTTTGGTGTCGGTTACCTTTTAATTTAAATTAATTTATGTCAATGACATGTTTATTACCGGACTGCATTGTATGTGATTAATGTTGAGTTTATGCAGAATTTTCTTGATTATAGTGGGTAATTTTTTTATCCAGTTTGTGTCATTAGATTTGTAATGGACATCCTTGTGTTTTGCCCTTCAAAGCTGTTTGTGGATTTGCTGTTTATTCTATCTACTCTGAGATACATTTTGTACTGCTAGCTTTCTGTTCGCATACTATTTTAGCCTTTACAAACAATTTAATGTTTTATTTTGCAGATTTTTGAGAAGAACCCAACCAAGATTAAGAACTATGGGATATGGTTGAGGTATCAGAGTAGGACCGGTTATCACAACATGTATAAGGAGTACCGTGACACCACTCTAAATGGTGCAGTTGAGGCGATGTACAATGAGATGGCTTCTCGTCATAGGGTCAGGTTCCCTTGCATCCAAATCATCAAGACTGCCACCATCCCAGCCAAGCTTTGCAAGAGGGAGAGCACCAAGCAATTCCACAACTCCAAAATCAAGTTCCCATTGGTCTTCAAGAAGGTTAGGCCGCCATCTAGGAAGCTGAAGACCACATACAAGGCCAAGAAGCCCAACTTGTTCATGTAATGTGGTTGATGATTGAGTTACAAGAACGTACCTGTTAGTTGTTTACTGCCAGATTTTGTTTGAGGAATTTTCGACTATTGTTTTTGGGTTAATCTTTGTCTTTCTGTTGGATGTTTTTTGGTGATCTTTTTGATATTTGAGTAGAATGAAACAAATTTATAATCTTATCACTGCTGAATATCGTCTAGATGTCCTTATTGATAGTTCCCCGATCACAGTATACAGCTTCTTTCTACCAAATAAATCCAAAATCACACAAATTGTTTATGTTGGAAATGTGCTTCCATTGAACATTTTGAATTTTGAATACTCTTTCGTGAATTTAGCCTTCTAAACTAAGCCATTGATTTTATTTTAATGTAGTAGTAGTTGGAATTTAGTTACTGGTAAATTGAAGATATAATGTAGGTGGTTAGCTTGTTTTTTATGTTTCTTTTCTTTTACCTTTAGTTTAGCCATTGTTCTTTTGTTTTTCTTTACTTTAGTCCTTATAAACAGATAAATATTAATCTTATGATACATTAATTTTACTTAGACAATTAGACGAGTTAGCAAGTAAGAGACAACGTTTTAAACCAAGTATTTTGAAGATGTAAAAACGACTCTTTTAACATTTTATAGGGGATGTTCGTACTATACCCTCCACACATTCCTTCCTAGATTTTGCAGGCATTTTTTATAAGTATTTTTTTTTTGTAAATATAAATACCTTTTTTGGCATTCCAAAAAAAATGTTGTGCAAAATTTATTAAAAATTTCTCGATTATACATTCTCTATGTAAATAAGTTGGTGAAGAGTGTTGTAGATTATACCTTTCCAAATAAGGTCAAATATCTTCCACAATAGTTGTTTTGGACTGGTGATAAAAGATATTCCAAAATATAAATTCTAAAACTATGTAATAAGCATAATTTTTACAACTTTGGATAAGATATTTTTGGTAAAAATGTATATTTCAAAACGTATAATAAAAATGATATTACACTAATATTATAAATGTTAAAAGAAAAATGGAAAATTTTCATATACCTTTTATTCCCGGGGAACAGATAAAAAAGGAAAAATAAAAGTTCCATTTACATATTTAGGTATCTTTTATTCTTAAAAAAATTATATTTAAAATGATAAAATGTAGATCAATTTGCTAAGTTAGAGAATGAAAATTAGAACTAGAAAGACATTCATACACTGTTTAATGAATGACAAAAAAATCATTTAATAATGTTATATTAATTTATTACATAAGCATACATTAAGTATTTATCACTTTTAATGTGCATAAATTTGCAAGGCTGGAAATATTGTAGTATAATCTTGCTTTCGGTGCCTCGGACCATTGCAACAAAGATCTCTAACCAGTGAAGATAGTTGGCATTCATAATTTTTTGCTTTACTTTGATCAGTATACGAATTTTGATGAGTTAACTTAGCAGAAATGGTGACAAGCTAGTTAGTGTTAGGTTAAAATTAGTTGAAATATGAGGAGAATATAGTAGAGCTCTTAAACGACTTCGTTATGCTTAGCTAGCCACCTAGAAATATGAAGAGAATATTAGATCAGTTTTGTCCATTTTTTTTATATGGGTTTAAATATTTTGGATTTTTTATTGGATCCGCGGGTAATTTTTGTCCACATCAAAAAATCTAAAAAAAACAAGTTAAAATAAAATATATATTTTTTAAAAATTAAATTGCGTTAATGAAATTAATTTCAATTTTATACATGATTATTTAATAAATAGATAAGGATTGAGGTCAGAAAACAAAAGATAGTCATCGATTATATGACTAAGTTAGAAAAAACAAAAGAAGGCTTAATGCATACAACCGAGCCCAATAACTAAAGTGAGCCCAGTAGTGTTCGTCCAGGCCCAACCCAATATTTGGTGGAGAAGCTTATGGTACCTTTATAAGCTTGAGTTTGCGACGTGAAGGGAGTTATGGTACCTTGTAGTACACAGTGGATAGATACTAGGAACAATAGTTTTAGTTTCTCTTATTTGGTATATGAACAATGCAATATTTACATTGTTGACATTAAGGGAACCTTGAAAAGGAAAGGGTTTTGGACTATCCTTTTCGCAGCGAAACAAATTTCTTTCATTGCATTGCATCGGTGTACGTTTTCTAAGAAAAATTGGAATGCATCAAAAAGCAAGAAAGTGATTCTACGAATTAAGTGAGTCAAATGTGTACTTCGCACTCTATTCAAGATATTCTTCAGTGACAAAATCAGAAGCCTAACTTCCTCATTGGAAAGACAACACTCACAGACATTGTGTGACCAATTTGTGTCTCCCCTCTTCAGTTTTCTTTCCACGACTACTTTTCTTTCGTTACAACTATTCAGTCCTTTTCAACACATTTTCACAAATAATTTAAGAAATAATTAAATTATTGTTTAATAAACTTAACAAGTTGCGGGGATAGCTCAGTTGGGAGAGCGTCAGACTGAAGATCTGAAGGTCGCGTGTTCGATCCACGCTCACCGCAATTTGTTTTTTATTTTTGATATTTACACAAACATTTCTAAACAATTCATTACATAAACTATGCTTATAATAAGACATTATTCTTAGAAACATAGGTCTGAGAAGAAGAATGAAGATGTTGTTATGATGGGGGACAAGGTCGCCTACACAATATTATGATAATAACCTTGTTCTTCAACCAATAAATATTCTTGATACGCATTCAAAGAGGTTCAGGTTTTGTAGTTTCTATCAACTTACATATAATTTCACTTTCCTACACCCATTACGAATGACAAATTTCATGATACATAAGATAAATGTGGACCTTAAAAAAATGAAAAAAGACAAGGGAAGAGGTTGGTGGGGATGGTTTAGTGTTCCAATAATAAAGCAAAAACAGAAGAAGAAAATTGCAGTGGAAGTGTGGGAAAAGGGGAAGCTTCGTAGGGTACTGAATGGACACAAAATGGGGCATTTAGGTCTCAATGTGATCCTCTGAAAGGGCATCATATGCATAATGGATGTCTAGTAAGTAGCAGCAAAACAAGGGTGTGAAGTTGTAGCTTTACTCTCATATTTGGTCAAACCCCACCTTTTATAGCCCATTTCCCCTTCTTCCCCATGTGCTCTTGCTCTGTGCATTTTAAAAAATTACCACCCTCAAAACTCTTACACACACATAATTATATCCACTAAACCTCAACTATTTCAAAGTTCATGTCATGCTAATTTTGAGGCAATCATTATGAAAGAATATATACTCAATTATGCGTCAAACAAACAATAAATAAGTAAAATCACCGACATTTTTCTCTCACGTCAAAAATATCACAAAGTTTGGGCACTCACGTGGGACCCACTCTCTACCGGCGCACCACTTCACCCGGTTTCTCAAACCGGTCAACCGCGCTTCTCCACCGGCAGCAGCCGGTCATTTTGCCAACAACCCAACCATGACCCCGCGGTCTTTGCACCATCCCACATCGAGAAATGTTGTGAGAAATAAGTTTTATTAAAAAAATAAAAAATTAGAATGCGTAAATAAAATGATTATTTAACAAAAAGTTGTTTAGTCACATCTTTCAATTGTACGGACACGCAGAGCTCTTTCACTCCGTTAATTCACACGTCTCATCTAGCCGTTGGAATATTTTTAACTTTCTAAACTTCTACGCCACAAGATTTTCTCACGCGCTTCGCCTCCGCATGTGGTCCACACGCGTGCACGCAAGGTTATACCATTTTTGGAATAAGGATGCATGGGTGAAGAAACGAAGCAGGTACATTGTTTTAGAGAGCTTTTCGCACTAATATATTAAAATATTATCCACTGTGTTGTTAAAATAAAATTAAATAGGCTTTGTTAATCAGCCAGTGTAATATACGTATATTGCAAAACTTCTAAAATATTCTATTAAAAATAACGTTAATTAATAAATGTGAATAACTTTAGTTTAAGAATCTTGTAATGAAAGTGTTCCAGAGCTCAGATCATTTAGGTTCTGTATGTTTTAAAGAAGATATATGAACTGTATCTATTTCTTTACAAATCATTTCATATATGCATAGAAATTTCAGGTTATAAAAATGGTTACTTTTTGTGTTTTTTTAGTTTTTAGATTTTTGAAATCCACACTTTCTCAGTCCTTTCATTATGTGTAAGGAAGTCAAAGACATCATCAACTTGTAATCTATAATTCTACTAACGAAATCTTGCAAACTTATACATTTAAATTTTACCTTATTTTTATAAAAATCTTCATAATAAATTTACTTTTAGTTTATATTTATTATTGATAATAAAAAAATTTATTTTTAATGTAGTTATTAATATATTTTTAATGTTTATACATATTTTTAATAATTTTAATTAGATATTGATAGGTGATTAGTAAATAGATGACACTGTAAACCTAATAAATATTATTAAGATAAATTTATATAACTTTTTAAAGAATAAACTTTAACTGTAACTTAAATTCGCAAAAACGAATGAACTTTAAGTGTAATTTAATAACAAAACTGATATAACATTACAGAAAGTGATATGTAACATAAAATTTATACTCACTTAATATTAATATTTGTCTTTATTAATTTAACGTGAAATTTCTAAGTAATAATGATATTACTAATCTAGTACATGTACATTAAAGTTGATTTTAATATTTTAAGTTATCATGATAAGATATAAAATTAATATTTTATATGGAAATGTATTTAAATTACTAATTATTGATATTAATAATATCTATGTTCATTTAAATATATTATTATAACAAAGTTTTAATATTTATCTTGAAATTCACTGTATATTGAGAATCATTACTGTTCACCCTATAGTAGAGTTACCAGAAATAATTTTATAAATAATAGTTTTATGTATTTTTTCTATAATAACAGTTATTAATTGATTAAAAATATTACCTAAGTTTTAATTAAGAGTGTGGTCAATTAATACTTGGTTGTATATTATAGTATTGTGGGGAAAGTTATCTTGTTGATTGAGAATTATATTTAATATTTGTTAATTGACAATTTAAATACCGTATAAATCTTTCTTGTTTTTTATCTTTTTAAATTGCATCATATTTACCTGTGACTAATATAAACAAATTTTGCAAAAGATAATTTTGATAAACTTTTTGTTGAAGTTAGTACTTTTCTTATGA
>Ga0099825_1008644_pt1 | contig 11950 bp, 5 predicted proteins | sample SiratroredBW_FD_76838 | JGI IMG/M metagenome (GOLD analysis project Ga0099825, IMG submission 76838) | Root nodule microbial communities of legume samples collected from California, USA - Siratro red BW | ecosystem: Host-associated > Plants > Roots > Nodule | place: USA: California | collected...
GTGAGAGTCGAAGGAGGTCTGAACTGGGTGACTGCAGCTTGAAATATAGCTGGTCAGGAAAGTCTCAGGGGGACTAACCCTGTCATACATGATTGATGATTCATTTGTGTGGAGGCTGTGTGGTTTCACAGCGTATGACAGGTGCATATCTCGAGGTCTATTCAATGCACGAGTCTTCCGGAAGTAGAGTCAAGTTTATAGTGTGTCAGTGTCTTATATTGTGACTGAATGAAAGACTTGAGTGGTGTTAATATTTGTGTTTGAATTGAAATACTCAAGTATTATTAAAATTTTGGTTAGCTTACCCTTTGTTTTGTTGTACTTGTGTTTGATGTCTGTTTGCAATGATCGTGTTTTTGGCACGGGAGCAGATGGTGTTGCAGATGGGTCTGTGGAGGATTATTTGGAATGACTGGTGCTTTTAGATAAGCTAAATTTGAAAAATAATTTGGAGATAATTTGTAATTATGTTTTAGTAGAATTCTCAAGATAGAATTTTTAAATACTTTAGTTGAAAGGATTATTGTATGTTGATGAATTTTAATGATGATTAACAAAATGTTTAGTTTTATGTATGTTATTTTTGGGGTGTTACATGCACTATGATCCTGGTCCAATTACATTTTGCATACTAACATGATTACACACAGATTAGTTGCAACATTTGTCCAAAAACTAAATATTTTTATTCACAATTTCTCACTTGTATTTATAAATATTAATTTAGACCTTAATTTATAATTTATTGTTAATATTTTTTTATTATATGCTTTTTTATATTATAAATAGTAAATTAGTAATTTTTTATCCTTTTTAAATTATTATAATTGTATTACATCTTATTTTAATAAGATACTTAAATTTCAGATTAAGAAAATTATAAAACCTGTTGCATTTTTTATTTCTCTATATGAATCCACAAACTCGAAGTTATTTGAATCTCACTCGAATCAATAATCTAACCTAAAATGGGAGGTTGGAAAAAAAAGATAGATTGCCAAGTATAACCAACTCTAATTTAATGTAATATATTTTATAATATGCAACTATCTTAACATTTTTAATGTTTAGAGTGATACATAAACAAAGTTAATGTTAATATAGAAACTAAAATCAATAAATTATATTTTTAACGAAAATTCTATCAATTTTCTTCTTTTATCTTAAAATGATATATATTTTTAAAGATAAATAATAGCAGTTACGTTGTTTTATAAACTTATAGAAAGAAAATGATATATTTTTAATTCTTTTGGTATTAACTAAATTAAACTAGGTCGTATCGAACACAAACATTGTAATGTATGTAATATTCTGAATTTATAATATATAACTAAAAGCTTTAAACAAATTAACAAAAAAAAAATGCTTCTTTAATCAAAATAATCAATCTGATTTGACAAGTTTAATTTTCTACACTAATATGTTAGTGACTCCCTTTGTCTTCACTTGTTGGGTTAGATTTTCCTTTTCTTGTAGAATCTCTTTGAGAGTTTCAGGTTTATAAGGAGAAGGCATTGCACATGGAGGTGTATTACTTGGTGAGTTTACCATGGACTCAACCATAAAACTTTTCTGTAAACCTTCCACAGAACATGCCATACTTTCAGAACAAACCTCAATAGCTCCTCTTGGTATGGTTGGTTGGAATGTCAAGAGCTTTGCATACTCATTTAATAGATGAAACATGTAATCATAGACATACTTCATCTTTAAATTCTCTAATATATAGTTAGTCCCTCCACTGCCAATCACCTGTGCCTGTAATATTTAACATTTAAAACTTAATGAATTAATATAGTAATGTTATACCTTTTAGTAATTAAAGTCATATGCCAATGTGTAATGAAGCTAGAAAGGGAGTGCAAGTTTCATTATACAACTAGTATGTTTTTAAGCATCAACATTAGTTTTGTGAGTATAGAAATCATTTAGTGGAAAATAGAGGAAGAAAGTGATTACATTTTGATTGTGAGAATTTCCCCAATCTACGGCATATTTAATGTCTTCACACATGTTTCTCGGGTTGATAGGCCAATAGTGTTGCAAAGGTACCATATTTCTTGTATAGAAATCATAATATGTAGGCTCTATTAACAGAGTCATTGAGTCACATAATATTATGTACTTTTGACTCACAGACCACGCAACTCCTTCTATGTAGATCTTATATCTTTTATCACAAAAAATTCAAAAATTAGTAAGTAGCATACGTATCAATGGATTTAATAAAAAAAAGAAAGCTCATGAAAATATTTACCTGTGGGTACACTGATTTTCCAGTTTTGTATTTTCATAGTTACTTGTTTTCTCATTGTCCCATTCCTGAAAAGGAAAAAAGTGTTAATTTTTGAAATAAAAAAAGTGAAATATTAACCTAAAACAAGAATCAAGGTTAATATTATATATTTACTATGTTCTCTATTCTTATATTCCAATCATGTTCTTCTGTGGTGTTGCACTTGGCGAGTTCTCTCCTAATACGAGCCACTTCTGAGTTACCCTTCCAAAAAGCATAAGGTATCCTATTTGTCCTTTTGATCCTCTTGTTGCCTTCTAGTATATTGTGTAATGTTGATTCCCATGGTCCTATGTTGATCTCGGGCCTAATAATAAAAATAAAAGTATATGAAATCATGTTGTATCTTCAAAAAATAGACTCTAGAGGTATGAGATAATAGAAGGAACAAAATGAAAATCTGTAATAAGACTAGAAGAGACAAAATGTGTTTCAGTCTTTATACAATATATGAATCAAACATGGCCAAAGGAAATAGAAATTTTACCAACCCCAGAAGGACCAATCAGGAAAGACAATGTCATGTGAATTTTCATCTCCACAGTAATGGAACACAGGATGAGGTGACATAGCTTCTGGTCCTTCAAAATATTTTTTTAACACAACAGTCTTGTCTCCACACTGAAACATTAGATCTAAATCGGGTATCTTTCCAGGATACAACCTTAGAAGTTGTAAAATTCCCCATATTGTGAACACATCCCTTGTTTGAAACACTTTTCGAATTTTGTGTACATAAACTTTTCCATTTACAATTACAAGCCTAAAATGTGAAGCGTGTCGGCCTGTTTCAACCATTTCCCTTGTGATTCCTGTGATCCTCCAGGGCTTTAAATCTTCATGGATCCATCTAAAGTAATCTGGACATGATGTAGTTGATGAATCATTATCAAACTCAAATGCTTGTGGGTAATATGATGAACATATTGGTGCTGACTTTGTATCATTACACTTAAGTGGAAATTGAGATTGTTGCTTATTGGATATTGTCTTTAATAAGGTAGTACTTGTCATTCTAGTCTGAAAAAACATATAACATATACATACTTGTCATTCTAATATGAAAAAACATATAACATATGCATATATATCATCAATAAAGGGTACATTTCTACATACTTTTAAGAAAGAGAAAGGAAAAGAAAAAAAAATCAAAATCAACTTCTTAATATTAGTTTATAAAAAAAAATCATATAATTTCTATAAAATTTTCGTTTTAATTTATGCAAAAATTATTTTTTTTCTTATAAAATCTAAAGAAGAAGTGTTTCCATATATTAAAGAAAAAGAATATATGATTGAAATATTTGAAAACTGACTCTATGCTTTTTTTTCAGGGAAGGGAGAAAAAGCAAACCAATTAAGAGAAATTGGTAAAATATGAGTATGGGGAAGTAGAGAAAAATTTAAAAGCACATATCAAAGGTTTGCTTTAATTGAGATATATATATATATATAAACGTAAAGGATAACAAAAACTACTCACAAAATCAATTTCCAATAAAAAAGAGCTTGCAACAAAAACAACCAAAGATGGAGAAGAAAATTCATTTGGTCATTATGCTAAATCAAATGGGAGAAGTTAGACTTAGAATTTTACAAGATGTTTTTGTTGACTATTGGTTAATTATAAATAAAGTCATTGATTCATAATTAATCACTCAAATACTTTTTTCAATTGCTCTGGCGTAGCATACCGTATGAATAAGGGTAGGACCGTAAGCATCTAGCAGAGTGAATAATTAAAAATTTAGACTACGGATATTTGAAAATATATTGAATAAAATAAATAAAATAAAAAATTACAAACTAAAGGGACCAATTTGAAACCTAGGCTTAAAGTTTAGAGGGATTGTAGTTTGGAAAATAAATTTTCAGTATAACAACTGTCTTCAGGGAATAATCGAGTAATCAACAACAAATATACTTTATTGAAAGTCTAGGATTATTTTGGAAAACTAATAGTTGAATAATTTGTGCATTTAATATAATAAATAATTTTGTTTTTTAATTTTCCTAGGAAGTGTCATAAAACACTAATTAGCATTTCTCTTTGAAAAATAACATAAATAAAAAAATACATCAATACCATACAAATTTCACAATCTATCTTTACTGACATTTTTCTGCGGAAATGTTTTTATTAACCTGACTCAAATTAAAAGCTGTACCTAAAAGGATAGAGTTAAGTACTACTTTAATGAATAATTTAAAAAGTTTAAGAAAATAAAATTTTGAAAAATTGTTAGCACATTTGATAATTAGCACATTTGATGAATTATTGCAGTGAACTGAAGTCCGAAGTTTGAACCAAAACTTTATTTGGTTTTAAAAGTAAATACATTATTTTTAATAACCTGAGCGTAATTTTAAATTCATAAATTATTATATTTTCATATTTAACCTTAAAATTTATTAGGAAAATAAAAAATAAAAGAATTAAATTAAATTTTTATAAATAAAAATTAGTTTATATCCTAGTTAAAAAATAGAGAAATTATATAAAGAAGTATTTATAAATTAATTTATATGAAGAAGTCAATTTCAATTATTTTTTTTTGCTTAAAAAATTTGGTCAAACATATAATTTATAATATATTTAAACAAAATTTTATGAAAAAATATTAAAAAATGAAATATTTTCCTATAAATTAAAATTAGTTTAGACAAAAATTAATTTATATAAATCTTCTCATCATTTTTATACTTGATATCAATAATAAGATAACTAGATAACTCTCAATTCTTTCTTTTTTGATCATCTCTGTGTGATTTTTTTTTTATATATATTTTTCTAATATAATTACTCAACTATTGTTCGGCATGATCTTATTAAGATAATTTTGGTGTATGTTTCAAATAGTTTTTCAATGAATACTTTTAAGAAAGAGAAACAAATTCAGTTTTTTCGAAAGTTAAACCTAATTTATATAAATATTAATGTTGATTTTGAAAGATCCAATTCAATTTTTTTTTTATAAATTAGTTTATGCATAAGTTGATATCAAATTAAAATTAATTTTACATAACAATGTATGAGTAGTCTGATCCAGTCATCTGACGGTGAAAAAGAAATTAATGTGAATAAGTCTCAATTTCTTCAAAACAGCTAATTGAGTGCGTAACTTTGAAAACTTAAATAATTGTGGCATTTATATTTGGCTGCCTATGATCATAAAACCTAGCTATAGAGGTTGGTTTTCTTGAAAAAGAAAGAAAAAAGTTATTATGGATAAAAATATAAAAAGGGTCAATGGAACATATAATAATTAAAGCATGGTAGAAGATAAATAAAACAATAATGAGAGAAATAGGAAAATAGATAAAAATAAAATACAAAAAAGTATGTATTAATAAACCGTATGTTATTTGTACTTAACTGAATAATCGGTATTATTTTCACTAATATTTTAGCTGAACAAAAGAATCATCAATATTAAGAACTATTTTTTTAGATTCTGAATACATAGAATTTGGTTCAAAGATATCGAATTTGGCTCATTTTCGTGAAATGTAGCCATTAACTGCTTCATGAATTTAAATATGCACTCAAATTGATGGTTTTATAATACAAACGGTACAAAGCAACTAAGTCAAACTTCAATAATATTTTAATACAAAAGTTATTACTTTAATTTCATTTTTACGTAATCCCTTCTAATTCTTTAAACCCTACCTTTTCATCTCTCTCATTCAAACGAAGCTACAACAAAAACATTCATCCTTTTAGGTATTTATATCTTCATTTTCAAAAATATATCCATGATAGTTAGGTAAAATGTAAAAATATAACTTCAAAATCATCAATACCAATTCAAATGGAAGTCAAATTCAGTTTATATATCATCAATAACAGCACCCTTTAGCTTCAGGCAAAGGGATTCATGAACCATGCATGAATCAGAAAAGGAGAAAAGAAATTAATTAAGCAAAACATGCACATATATTGAGAAAAGAAACATCAAAATTAAGCTAAACCAAGTGATTACATAAGTTGAAACTAATTAAGAGGATGATTGATAAGATGAAATGACTTACAAGGTCAACCCAGTTGACAAAGAAATTGGTTACTGCAAGGAAGAAGAGGAAAGAGAGGGAGATCAAGCCATAGGTTGAAACCCATTTTTTGTCTTTGCACAGTGATTGGTGATAACCTTGATTCTTAGCCATCATCTATGGAGTTCTTCCACTCCTTCAGCTTGTGATGGTGCTTCACTTATATGCACCAACTACCTCAAATATTGGATCTTAATCATATTTTTATTTAGTCAAAGTTCAAACCACCTTGCTTACACTACATATTTATATTTAGTCAAGGTTCATGTATAGAGAGTGATATATCATACAGCTTTAACAAATCACAAAGAATATATAATATATAACTTTAGTAAATAGTGTGCTTTAAACATAAGTTGTCGTAGTTTAATGCAAGTGACTTTTAACTTTGAGTTCTGAAAGAATAAATTTAATTAAATTATTTGTATGATGAATGTTTGGTTTATTAGAATAAGGTGTTATTTTGTTGGGAAAAACTTATGTTGTAAGAGGCCTTTAATAGAAAGTGGAAGTTTATATATATGTACACAAAAGAGGCAAGGATTATGGGCGTTGGGGGTTAAAATTTTGTTTATATACATAACGAGAGTCCATGAGAATTAAATTGGAGAAATTTTAATTTTTATAAAGTATTTCATTTAATTTTAATAAATAATAAAACAAAAAAATATAATAAAAAATACAAAAATTAATTAAGATATTTTTTTATTTTCTTCTCCTTAGTTCTTTAATTACTCATTATTTTTGTTTGGGTTTATTTTTCCTTATTATACTTTATGTTATGTTTTTCAAGTAAAAAATGGAAAACACAAAATCTTCAACTCATTTCTCAATGTTGCATTTTTGAAGGAAAAAACAATGTTAATCTTGTTTGCTACACTTGATATTGAATTATTAATTTCATGGTATAGTATTTCTGATCTTAGGAGCTTTTATATAAAAAATTATTTTAAAAACATAAAATAAAATGTTAATTTTTATATGTTCTTTTATAATCAGTTTTTAACTATGATTTATTTATTATAGATCTCCTTTTTATAATTACGTCTATTAATATTTAATTAAATTTTTATAGTTTATTTTACTTTTTAGTAAATAAGAGAATATCAGTTTAAAATTTTAACTTCAGCATTTATAGTTGATGCTCCTAACTATCCAGATTTTATCAACCATTTAAATTTTTTGTAAAGACATAAAACTCAAGTTTATTTTAATTTTGATTTGTCACTTTTCCTGTTTCTACAATAGGAAGATCATTTTCTTCTAAAAAATTATCAAAACAAGATTATGAAATAGAATGGAAGATGAATTTTTTGTCTATAGTTATTTATACTGAAAAGTAAATAGTTAAAAAATTTAGTTTTAATTCAATCAATTATGAATTTAAGAATTTGAATAAAAATTAAATATATAATCTTTTTATAATTATAATTATATTAAATTATGTATTATTTTTGTTATATTAGTAGCAATCATAATATATATAAATTTTAATTATATTATTTAGTTCCTAAAATTATTAATCAACATCTGTCATTATATAGATATTTCCATTTCTTCAAATAACATACATTTTTATTCTAAAAATGTTTCAGTCATTGATTTTAGTTTTTAAAGTAATAAAAATATTTTGTATTTATTTAATTTTATAAAAAAATCCAATTCATAAAACATTTTTAGGATGAAACAATTTATAAAAGTATAGTGCAGCCGCCCGTATGTTAAATTAAGTAAATAAATTTTCGTGGTGTTGATATTTTGATATTTTACAAGCAACTTTTCGTTATTTTAAAGTATTTTTTATAATATATATATATATATATATATATATATATATATATATATATATATATTATCTCAGATAGATAAAAGCGAAGAAAAACAGAATAAGATGCAGAAATTGAAAAATAAAAATGGAAAACAAGGCTAAATTTTTGCGACTAACTTTCTTTATAGAAGCAAAAAATTCCAAAGAAAGAAGTAACCAATTAAAATCAAAATATATTATCAATTATGTGCGTAAATATAATAAAATATTTACTATATAATCAGTTATAGATTTATTATGTAAATACATAAGTGAAATATAAATATATATTAAATTTTTATATAGTTGTTTTTATTATTAATATATTAATATTTCAACGTTTATTATAATAAAATAAATATAATTAAGTATATAATATAATATAATAAAAATGGTAACATAATAATAATAATAATAATATTTTAAAAAGAGATATCAATAAAAATAAAAATAAATAAAAACAATAATAAATTTATAAAATAATAATAAGATGATTATAAACATAAAATAATATAAATAATAAAAAAATTAATAATTAAAATCAATAAAATTAAAAAAGTAATAATAATGATAATATTAAAATTAAAATTATTAAATAATAATAAAAATAAAACTATTAAATAATAAAACTAAAACTATTAAATAATAAAATTAAAATTATTAAATAATAGTAAAGTTATAATTTATTATTTACTTAACAATATTTTATAATAACAAAAGTAATTTAGTCATTTCATAAATATAGTATGTAACCCTACCTCCCTTTTATCCACTTCTTAGTAACTAAGTAACCTAGGAGAGTTTTTATTCAATCAGATTTTCAAAAATAGTAAATTCTTATTTACTTTAAAAATTATTTATTTTCTTTTTTTTTTAGGTTTTTGTTATCAAGTTTTAGGGTCAATTAAGAAAAGTAATATTTTTCACTTGCTTTAGATCACTAGATTATTGAGTTATATCACTACTTGAATGTTGATGGAATGATGTTGTGATATTTGTGATTCATATGTATCGATGACAATGATGAAATATGAATGAAATTTATGTCATACATTTTGGATAATGTATAAATTGTTATTTGATTGTACATTAAATATGAAAAGTCTATGTTTTATCCTTTAGCTTCATTGAGATTTAAGTTACATAGACTAAGATATCAGGTGGTGAGAAGCTGATAAGGGAGTTCATACACACCGAGACCCACAATATACACTCAGTATTTGATATTTGAACTTACTTTGATCCTTGACGAATAGATTAGATGTTAGTCTCTTGTAGTGGGATATTTAATGATTAATGGATCTTTTGGAAAAGGATAAATACAATTGATATGTTTTGAAATGAAATCAGAGTACTGAGGATTGAAAGAAAATCAAAATACCAGAATTGTTATCTATATGTAATAAGTATGATTGAAATGAAATGAAAATGATTATGATTGAAAATAGATCATGTTGTACTTAAACTAGTCATTAAAAGAATTCTTATAAATGACTAACATGATTTGTTCTTTTTGCATTTTGAGTATGTTATAAATTTTTTTTTCAGTGACTTACAAGATTATACTGTAAATACGATAATTGTATTACATAAATAAAAATAAGTATAAAAACATTTGAAAGACCTTAACTTTTTATTTTAAATTTCTTTTTGTGAATAGTTATATTTATATAAATCTTATACGTGTAAAATAAACTATATGTATTTTATATTCATCAAATTACTCATCAATTTTCCCAAACTTTTCATTCATTTTTCACTTTTTTTCCCTTTCCACTCCCGCGTAAAGAACTTTGATCGTGGTAATCCTATATTTGTTTTCATGCACTTGATCTTGAATTTCATGCATGTATTTGATTTACAAGAAAAAGATGAGTCTTTATCCGTCTAAATTCGTGATGATATATCTATCTCTCTTTTTTCTTTTTCTTTTTTTCTTGTTAGGCTTTGATTCATGTGAGCAATTTAAAGGATTTTTAAGTATTATCATTTCATCTTTTGTTTTCTAGAGTTGATGTCCTGGAAAGCATACGTTTTCAAGCAAGGAAAATTAACTTTGATTTTTTTATTAGGTTAGGTTAGAAGAGTAGGGAAGAAATTTCTAGGAATATTAGGTAAGATTCAATTTAATTGTTCATAGTGTATAGTTATTGTGGAGAATTGCTTCGATGGCAGAATTGAATGAGAAATTGGTTAAGTTATTTGATGGGAACTTGTTATATTTTACGATTTGAATTGGATGTATATGGTGATGATGGATGTTAGAATTAAATTATTGAATTCTAAGTGAATGATTTTGGATTATGAATCTCATTTTGAAGTACATTTCCATTATAATATCTATTTCATTGCACATGTTGTAATAATTAGCGAATTTTTCTTATAAGATTGTATTTATAAATAATATTATATAGAAATTAATACGATTTTTTCTTTTTTATTTCTTTTAGTTCTTACATTTTTTCCATCAATTTTTCCTATTTTTATATGTGTGGTATTAATATAATTTATTTTCTTATAACTCAAGAAACTGTGTGTGAGATCCGTCTTAGTGCAATGAAACTGGGGTCCTTATTGAAGACATTTTTCTTATTTTATTTAATATTACTTTTACACTAAGCAAGCCCTAGGAAAAGGAATGGTTTGACTTATCACATCTTAATTTCGTCATAAACTAACTAATTAAATTCGTTGCTTAAAAGAGAAACAATTAACACTCTAAGCACATGGCATGCAAAAGTAATTATTAAACCTTAATAAATGAAATTCATCTTCTTCCAGTTGCTAACAATGTTATTTTTTAAAAGCAACATTTTCTTTTTACTTTTATAAAAAGAAATCACTAAATATTTTTTATCGTTTTTTTTTTGTGTTTTTAAGAAAAATGGAATCTGGTAAGAAATTATATTTTTAATTGTTTTGAGAAAGTTTGTGCAGTTCCTCGATATAACAAATTTAATTAAATTTTTATATAAAATTCGTTTTTTTTATAATTGTGACCGACAAAAAAATAGCTTCTACTTTCTCACAAAATATCCAAATAATGAATCATTTTTCATAAATTTTTAAAAAAATGCTTACAAATTTAAAATAAGCACACTAAAAACATTTCCAGGGGTATTTATTTAATTAACTCACTTTCAGGTCTTTAGAAGATCAAAGTCTCATTATATCATATTTAAGCATCCACATTTTATTCCAATAGTACATTTCCTTTATCAACCCTTATTTATATATTTCTTACTTAATTTTGTTTCATCATTAAAGCAATATAGTTCTTTATATTTTTTTAGGCAACAGATATTATTTTTTTATTCATAAACAATGTTCTTTTTATAAAGAAAAAGCAATGAGAAATTATTAAATTAAGAAATTCACTTAAAGAATTTTATTGAAAAGTGTCTTGTTAACATCTTTTGAAGGAAATCCACAAACATGGTTACAATTTATGAACCCAGCCACATTAAGATGAGTGATCACAACTTTTTTTTGCTTGCAAAGGAAGTGACGGGAATTTTTTTTTAAAAGCATAACATGGACAATGGTTTAATGTTTACGTACTCACATAAATAAAATAAAATGACTGGGTTTGCATGTCACAATTTATTTAGTTGATAATTGATAGGGAACCTGGAGGTGCATCTTAAGCTTTAAACATTTGAAAATAATTTTTTATATAAATTATATATATATATAAGTTATAATTAGTATTTGAAAATATTTTTTTATAAATTATATATATATATATATATATATATATATATATATATAATTGATTATTTGAAAAA
>Ga0099825_1008645_pt1 | contig 11950 bp, 8 predicted proteins | sample SiratroredBW_FD_76838 | JGI IMG/M metagenome (GOLD analysis project Ga0099825, IMG submission 76838) | Root nodule microbial communities of legume samples collected from California, USA - Siratro red BW | ecosystem: Host-associated > Plants > Roots > Nodule | place: USA: California | collected...
ATATATATATATATATATATATATATATATATATATATATATATATATATATATTCTTTTTTACTTTGCTTGTTTCAATAATTCATGTTAGAAATTCTATTGTTTTCTTTTTCATGTAACATTTTTTATGTATTTTTTTTTTTAAATTGATATCTTTAATTTTAGATTTGCCCTCTGTCAAATAAATTTTATTTCAAATCATATATATACTTTTAAAAATATTTATAAACATTTAATTTATAAAAACTTAATATGTGAACAAATTATAAAGAATTTATTATTAAAAATGCAATATCTTATATTATCTTTGTCAAATATTTACAAAATTGTGTTTATTTATAAAAATCTTAAGAATTATCTTATATATTTATGTTATTTAGTATATGGCAAATTCTAGTCGACACATAGGAAAAGTGTGTAGTGGTTTTTTTTTAACAACAAAAAATAAATAAAATTAATAGGACAACTCTAGGAGTGTCTCAACCCTCATAGAACTTTTACAGAAATAGTATTTAACATAATCTTATAAACCTACTCAAATACAATAATACAACATATAAAATTGCATTACTAACAACAAGAATAAACTAAGAACTTGAACAAATACTAAACATTTATTGAATCTTGTAACAACAGGAACACGGAGTTGAGTACTCCTTTGCATACTTAGTAACTAATTTCAAGATGAATCTTGTTCCTAGTGCCATTCAAATGTAATTTTCACATTCAAATGAAAATTCCATCTCGCTTTTTGTCATATGTACTTGTGTCACAAGAGATAAACTTGCACATTGAACAAACAAGGCCAAAATATTCCTACCACTTCCAAACAACTCACCATAGACATTAACAATTACCCACAAACCTAAGGATTGATTACCTAATCTTCGCTAAGCATACACTTAGGTTCATACACCATTCTAGGAAAAAATATCGTATTCTCTGACTATCAAACTTAGCCCAAGACCATGCTCCAATAAGCCCTTGCAAAAATCTCAACTTCATCTAAATGACCATTATAAAAAATAATCATATTCCTATGTTTCCAAATTTCTAATGCCAATGTCAACCACATTCCTTTCCAAACACGGTTAGTTTTCTTACTCCTACCCATAATATAAAAATTTAAAAATTGCAGAAGTGGTTGACAATGTCATTGCTTCTAACCGAAATGAGAAGTCCAACTCAATTATCACACTTTAACCACAAACGTTGTGCGACTTCACAAGAAATAGTATGTGTTACAAAGTTTCAACCTCTAAACTACACAAAGGGCATAAATTACACGAGACTATAAATTCTCTTCTCTCAAGATTAATCCTGGATGGAAGTCTATTTAACAATGCTCTCCAACCGAAAATCTTTGTTGACCCAGACACTTTGAGATCCCAAATATCCCTATATCACTAAAGTTGACTAACAAGTGCCTTATGCTGAGTCTTGTATCCAGACTGAACTGTGTATGAAGTAGTACCCTCCCCATCCAACTCTATGCATCAACCTTAAATTTATTCCATTGTACTTAATTAATCAATGCCTATCTTTTTTTTTTCTAATAAATCAATAAACTATGAATACGAGTGTTTGTAATATTCCTTTTATGAATAATATATAATTAATATGAGTTATTTGTTCTAGAATTTGTTATGTTTTAGTTGTTAAATGATTTTGGGTTATTCATTCCAGTAACACCTATATAGTTTTATTTAATTTTTATGTACAGATAATTGTTTTTATTGGTTCAGGATAAAAAGTAGGAGTATTTTCCTGATTTTTATTCTCTAAATTTACTTTAGTTATGCTCATTAATTACAAAATATATTTCTGCCTAGTTCTCTTGATTCGAATTTGCTTTTGGACTGTGTGGGCTATGATCCAACCATGTACAATTATACTCTTCACGATTACGAATTTTCATTATTACTATTATAAATTTCTTTTACATTATTGATGCATTAAAATTAAGTTTTAACTTTCTAATCAATGTCAAAGAAGCCCCCACGTAAGTTGTTCATAAAAGCAAATAATAGTATCAACTGTTACCTATTAATTTTCTTTTAATGAATTAAGACCACAACATTAACTTCACAACTGTATTTTTTGGTCTTAAGCCAAACTCGTTTATGCCACTTACTTTATCCTTTCGGAGTCATAATAATGCAAACCACTTCACAGTACCCCTTTCCCTCCCACCTTTCATGATCTCAATTTAATTTTTAACTCATTATTCATTCTAGTCTTATACTCCATATTTTTGTTTTAAATTTTATAAAAATAATGTGTTTGAAGTATTATTTATCTTTCATGATGATTAATTCTCTCATTATCAATTTTTAACTTTTCTCATTCCATAATAATTGAATAAGAATATAATAGAAAAAAAATATTAAACTTTTAGTAATATTAGATGATGACAATTCGAATGCAAGAAAAATGTCACTGAAAATAGACTAGAAGACGTAAAATGTTTTCTTTTTTATATGAAAATAAAGTTTGACAAATTCCTGTTACTCAATTTCTGAACACATGTGTCAATCATCCGTCAAGTCCCAATGCATGACATAATGAACAGCTGGAATTCAGATTTAGAGGTTTAAGTAAAAACCCATCCAGATTAGCCTTTAGAACTTAATCCTCAGAGAGTTGCATGTTTTGATTATTATATTAGTATAAAACATTTCCCATACAAACTAACTCTAAGTTGTTCCTCTTCCAAAATGAAAAGAAAACACTATTAACAATAAATTAATTTCCAATCTGAATCTGGTTCTCTTTAATTTCTGATCCCGATCCAGATCCATTATCAAGATTAAATCTCTTATGTTGTGAAGAAAAAGATTTGCAAGAGTCTTCAAGATCACTTTCTTCATCATCTTCATTTTCGTCACTCCATCTCTTACTTTACAAAAGCTACGTAAGCTTTTGTTTTTCACCAAAATTTTAAAAATATTTAACTTTTTATACTTTTAATGCAATCTTAATAAATAAGTTACTTATTATATTTTTTCTGTGCTTTTGTTTCAATATGTATTTATATGTCAAGTTTTTATCTTTATTATTATAATTGACTTTTCTCTCTTTATGTCAAGTACTTTATTTCTATACAAGTGAGATAATATTAATTCTCTTTTATGGTTTAATATCTTTGTTATAGATTGAAAATTATTTAGAGGGAAAAAATTAAAATAGATATAACAGATAATTTATTTAAAATTACATCACGAATAAAAATTAAATATCTTCTTGTATTTGAGTGAAAGAATAAATAGAAACTGGAATAACTAAGCATACAACGAGAAAAGATTATATTACTTTAAAATTTGAAAAATAACAGATAAAAAAAAATACTGGGTTCATAACGCTATTATAACACGAATGACCAAAATTTTTATTGATTATAAATGCAAATATCACTTTCCAAAAAGCTTAATTGTATCATAATTACGTGTATTAGTTTGTTGGCAGATGAAGGTGGTAGAGGGTTTTGTTATGCACTTTATTTTTTTTATTTAAATAACTGCTTTCAAATATTAGTATGTATTAAAACAAAAGAAAATTCATTACTATACAGCCTTCTTAATCATAGCACAAATTTGCTTCGGGACTTTCACATAGTAGAAATTTGATGAACATGAAATATGAAAGTGGGTATGGCATATTTATGGGGTCTTCTACGATCTTATGTTCCTGCGGAGTTACTGAAAATCCCCACCCTGGAACCTTGCCTTTTCGTTTTCGATCAAAGAGCAGCTTTAGTGTTACACTTTTCCCTAGAACACTCCTCTCTGCAATACTATTCCATCTAGGGTTTTACTTTCCTTCCCTTCATTACTACAACAAATAAATTTCACTCCCAACAAAAGCCATGACTACGACACATCAACCCGCCATTGTTCAATCCAGACCAGGATGTTCTCCGAACAAAGCGAAGAATAAGCAGACACACACACAAAGCAGAAAGAAAGGCCAAAAATAAAAAGTGTGCCACAACAGACGCCAATTTTCCTAGTTCCAAGGTCAACGCAGAAGCTATCATTATCGTGCAATTGAAAACAAGATATTCACTTTACTCCGAGTATGTCGTTCTCACGAAACCCTTAAATTCCCGGTACATAATAAAATTAATGCAAACATAAAAAATCGAAACAGGCACTGAAAAGCGCAACCGCATGCTTAAACACAGCACTGTCAACGATTTCAGGATTATCGATCATTTCAAGTACTTACTACCAACCCATAGTAGGGGCCAGAATACATATATAGAGTTTCGACACATAAACCTAGTTAAACCTCCTACCAATCATAAAAAACCAAACCCTAAAAAACCACATTCCCCGTGAATGCGAGAGAATTAGTGTCAGCAGACAATGTAATCAACTACGCACACGTCTAATTAACTTAGATATAGATTGAACCCAAAGAACCTGAAAACAGACTAGAATGTTCTTTTTTTTTTTTTCACCATCACTACAGCTAGCTAACTTAACAACCCATAATTTTTCAAAAATCAAGCATTTTACATCCTGGTCGCAAAGGAATTAAGAAGTTCAGGATACTGAAGATAATCTTCAATGCCCGGGAATCCTGCAATATGGTTCATCATAAACTGGTTCTCTCTCTGGATAGAGGTCATACCCTGCATGGCATTAAAACCACTAAGAGCATCAAATTGCTGAATGGGAGAATCATAACAGACACCAAAACCTTCAACCTTGGGAACCCTTATTCTGGAATCACCATAACCCTTGTTAGCAGAAACAGCCACATGATCAAATATCGGTTGTGGAACCGACACGGGAGAAGACTGAGTCACAGTCGAAGTCTCCACTTTAGGCTTCGATTTTGGCAAGAACTTATGAACTATCTCTTCCAACAGCCCAGAATCCGAAGACTCACGCGGGAAAAAGTCAGAGTTTTCATCGATAACTTCAGCTACTTCAGTGTTGGCACTAACAGTGTTGGTGTTGTTGTAGTTATTACCGTTGCCGACACAACAAGCTTGGAGACAGTTAGTAGCAGTAGAAGAAGATAAGGACGAAGACGAAGAGTTCACATAAGAACCAGGAGATTTGTTATTATGAAACTGCTGAGAAGAAGCAGAAGAAAGCAGACAGGGGTTAGAAGAAGAGTTAAGGAAGTCACGAAAGAGAAGCATGTTGAGAGAGGAAGAAGAAGAAGCGCTGTTGTGGGAACTTGCAGGAAAATCATTCCCCAAGTTTGTGTTATGGGGAAACCTGTTGACGTGGCAGTGCTTGGGGAGATTAAAGGGATGGAAGAGGTGAGGATCGGCAGCATCAGGGTACACGAAGTTGGTGCGGGCCTTGACACCGCGCATGGCTCGGGCGGCGCAGTCGTAGGCGCAGGCAGCCTCCTCCGCGGTGTCGAAGGTGCCGAGCCAGCGGCGCTCCTTAGATTGCGGGTCGCGGATCTCGGCAGCGTAACGGCCCCAGGGACGGCGGCGAACTCCACGGTAGCGCATGGCGGTGCCGGAGTTGGCGGTGTCACGCAGGGTGCGCTTAGGGGCACACTTCTTGGGGTGAGGGTCTGAAACGAGGTCAGGTTCTTGAGTGGGTGTGACTCCGTTGAGACGGCGCAGTGCTTCTTCCATTATTCTAATGGATTGTGTATGAGAAGAGGAAGCGTGTGATGGCTTTCTTTTTCCCCACTTTTATGAAGTTGGAGAGAACTTGTTCTGGGCATGCTCGTGTGGCTAGCTTTATTTATACTATTTTACCAACGGTTGACCATTGGTTCCTACAAGATAACATCAACTCACTCTTACTTATTAAATCAATACCATCCAACCACTATATAATAAACTTAAGAATTTCATTTTAATTTTTAGTTTTAGCTAATTTTAGTTAGTAAAAATACATTTTCTCTTTCCAACTTTCAGTGTCATTATTTAACATTATTAATTGTTTTGACATGGTAATTATTAATTTTAACACGTAAAAAAAGTTAAGTGTGAAACATTACTATGTTATCGTTGTGTTTTTCATTTCATATTATAAAGTCACAAAATTAATAATAAAGCTAATTATTGATTTTGTAAATAATTATCAGATAAAGTTTATTATTTCCACTAATCTTGTTTATATTAAAATTGATTGAAATATTAATCTTATTTATTAATTTATTTCTAATGAATTTAGAATATGTAAATCATGCATCGTTAACAAAAATTATATTTTCTTTCTCTTTTTTCAATAAAAACAAAGATATATATATATATATATATATATATATATATATATATATAGTTTTTAATGAAACCATTATAGTTCAATCCTAGTTTTATAAAACGTTCAAGTTAACTTTCTTCTTACCATTTAATTGAAATATTAATCTCTTAAAACTATTTTCAAATTAATTACTCTTTTAAATAAATCAATGTATTTATTGAAGGAGGGACACTTTTAGTAGAATTATTTTGAAAAAACTTAACTCTACATTAGTGAAGAAACAAAATATATTCAATAGGATTTTCAAAGTTGTAAGACAATATTATGTAACAAAAGGTGTTAGTGTGCAAATCTAAATTTAACTGTAAGGCCAAGAACAAAAAGGTGATGTGAAACCTTCCAAGTGAAAAAAACTTGCATTTTCAATGAAGGTGAACTGATTTACTATATATTGTTATATTTTCCTCTGAATTTTATATATATATATATATATATATATATATATATATATATATATATATATTATCTCTCTTCCTCACAATAGTGAATTAAGTTGTCTATTTGAATACTATCATAGGTGATGTTCGAGATAATTTTTTAGATGGGATGGAATGTCATGATAAAGTGTATTTTGCACCAATTTTACAGTGTTCATTGATTGTGATGGGTTTTCCTTGGGGTGGGAGATTTCTTTTGCCCTTTTTTGCTTCAGCAGATTTGACTGTGCTGGGAAACAAAAGAGAAAAGGTTGTGTTATATTTGGTGAAGAGAGTTAAATGATATATTAATTATTATTTTTATTTTTTAAATTATTTATTCTATAACAATTAATAACGAAGTTTAATTTTGTAATACCTTGTACAATTTCTTTTACCTCTTGTATCTTTATATTTATTAATCAATTCTTATAGTTTTTATTATTTAAAAACTTACCCATAAAAACTGGAAGCGCTTTTCATTGTATAATTATAATAATGCTTTTAAATAAAAGTAAAACATTTCATAACTATATATATATATATATATATTAAATTGACTTTTTATTTTGATATAAATTTAGAATGTACCTATTATATAGTTATATTATAAAAAGTAATAAAAAAATTATATTTATTGTTAATTTTATATAAATTTTTATAATTTTAATAAAAAAAAACTAATAATAATTTTACTATCATAATTAATTTTTAATTATGTTTTCATTTTTAATATTTTAAAAAGTAGATATACATTGGCATACACCATTTTTATAGTTATTATACATATCCCATAATTCAACTAGATTACTCTAATCTCATCTCATTTAATTTCATTCAATATATTTTATAATTAATTATATACTTATCATAATTAATATTTTGCTATTAATCACTATAATTATTATTCGTTATCATAATTTTTATTTATTAAAAATAACTCAATCCTAACTAAGAAAACCTATAAATAAATACCAATATTCTAAAAGTATTTGGCTCAATCATATATTTTTATTTACTTATATTATTTTTATACTTTTAATAACTTTATTTCAATATCTGAACAACTATTATCAAGATAGATATTAATTTGTCAAGATTAGACTTTTTCAAAGTCAATTCTATTTCAGAAAGCACAATTTCAAAAATATAATAATTAAATAATATAAATATTATTAAAATATTTATAAATAGATTAAGTAACATAATCTATTATATAACATTAATATGTAGTAATAAAAAAATTGACACATTTTTACTTTAGTTCTTGTTATTCCAATTATTTAATATTTTTTCTTTATCGTATACTCAACTTATTTTCTTTTTATCTTGTTGCACTCTTTTCATCTCTTCCATAATCATTGGTCTAAAGTAATAGAAATGGAAAGAACTTTGACTTTAATATTAGATTTTTTTTTCTAACATATAGTATTCTTTAACTTTTGTAAATAGTAAATTATCATAAAACTGTATTTAGTTTTTATATGATATGTTTGTCATATTAAATACATGATTTTGAACTGTATCTATCTTCATAGCATTTTTTATCTCTAAAATTTAGAAATAATTACCCTCATAGGTAGGACAAGTGGGCAATGCTAAACTTACACTACAAGTTGGATGAGCAACCCTGAACACTGTGCATGCATGGCATGATGATAACCTCTTCTCTGTCTGTCCTTTCATCCAGTTTTCCGCAAAGCAGGCATGGACATGCATACATACATATCTTAGCTTTCTTAGATATGACTTTTCAAACCTTTACACCCCATGAACTTTGTGCTTCTTCAGAGTGCTTCCAGACAAACCATGCAGCTATATATGCTCCTACCACCACAAAGACTTTTTCTATGTCCCTTTTAATTAATCTAACATTTTGTCACAATCCCATAAACACTGACAAAAGTTAATAAATTTGTCAAATTATAGGAGTACTTATAAGTTTAATTTATGCAAATTAACTATTTACAATAGTTTATACAGTACACAGAATTAATCTAATATCAATCATAATATTTTATTAAACAATTTATAAAGGACTTTAATTTTTATCTGTCCATGTCAATCTTGTTGATATGGTAATGAAAGTTTTATTGTTGTGACCTGTGACAGCTTGCTAGAGCGCATGACAGTAGAAATAATTGTCTTTGGCTATTTCCAAGGGTACGTGCACAAGAAATTACATATACAATAGTGGGAGAAGGAAGGTAATTAAACATTGCCAATTTTGGGTTGTGAAAAGTCAGATTTTTTTAGTGGTTGAAAGTTGTGTAAAGTTATGAGTTTGGATTGAAGTCACAATGGGTTTTTTGGTATCTTTGCATGTTTCCTTTTTACTCCGTGTATCCATCATGCATGAGCATTTTTAAGAATTAGGAAAATACTATAAACCTGATAAAGAACAAATGCATATCAAATTTCTTTTTTGCAAAGTTATGATTGAGTTTGGATGGAAGTCAAAAAGGGCTTAGGATCTTTGCACATTTTCCTATTTGCTCTATTTCGTGCACTCTTCGGTGAGCATTTTAAGAATTGGGAAAATACTAAAAAACTGATAAGTTGAAATGCACATTAAATTTATTTTCAGGTTTGGATCCATAGTTCTCCACCCAACATGTAATAAATAGGGAAGATTTCCCGGCAGGAGGGTTGATAAAGCTGCTTTTAGGTTGCAGCATGTTTTAGTTTTTAAAATGTAGAAATTTATGGGAAGTTGGAGAGATTCTGGTCCCTTGTGATTATCATTTTGAATGATTACACTGGCGGCGCTCAGAAATTGTTCCTCCCACTTTGGTTTCGTAGGCACTACTTTTCACTGATGGTTTTCCTTTTCAGTTAATTTTGATTATGCATGTGTTCATACATTTTGTTTATGTTGCTTTTAAGTGATGTGGAGGGTGGAAACCAAGGATTTAAAGATCACATGGACTTGTCTGATTATATAGGGGTGAGTTTAAGAGGGTGAAAGATTAGGTTCTGTTCGAAGCTAGAAAGTGGGTAATGTAGGTTGTTAGTAGTTGTACTATTTTAGTCAGAAAAAAGGGTTGGGGAAGCTGAAATACAAGAGTTTAGGGTATATACGTATACACACCCCTCCCTCAAACTCGGCATTGCTAATTTCTACCACAACTTAACTAATATTTCCCGTACAACTAATCCCATTACGACAATGCTTTCTTCATCACATGCCCCATCAGAAGAAAAACAGATTTTCCACATTTCCAACACTTTTTTTTCTATCCACTTGACAAAATATGTCAGCAAAAAAATTGATGCTCTTTTAAGTTTTGATGACCATAGGATAAAATATAAATTATTTATTTTAAGAAAAAATAGATGCATCTTATTGTTAGTTCTTAGTATATCTAATTTTAACACAAGTATTTGTATTCTGTCAAATATTAGTGCTCAATTTTCATAGTCTTGGAGAAAAAAAGTTAATCTATGAAGAATTATAAACTTTTTATGCGTAAGTTTTGAATTATAAGAGAATCTTCAACTACTTTGACCTTCTAACCAATCATGGACAAATTTTTGACCTTCTAACCAATCATGGAGAAATTTAGAAGATCATTTCCGGCAACATTCCGTGGTCATATATTCACTTGCTATATGTCTTAAGTACAAGTATGGAAAAGATAAAGAACATATCTTATGAAATCCTGCAGTAGGTGAAAACATTACTTATTTCATGTTTCAATGTTTTTTTTATCTAACATGGAAAAATATTATTAAACAGGGAAAAGAAGTACCATCACACATAATACAATAAAAATATAAAATAGAGAAGTATTAGATCTGAATTCCTCAAATCTTTTAACCAAAATTTGTAGGCTCTTCGTCAAAATGCAAAATAAAAAAAAATATTTTCTTTATATTTGAGGAGGAATTGAAGAAGAGGAAAACAATGATTTGAGATGGAAAAAAAAGAAAAATTAAGGTTATTTGGATTAATGGAAAGACGGTGAGCAATGAATGAAAAAAATTTAAAAAAGTTGTAAGTAATATAATGGGTGTGATTGTTAATTTTCTTTCTTAATTGATAAAATTTGTAAAATTATAAATTTACTTTTTTGGTTAAAGTTAATGTTGTAATGTTGTTACTTTTGTTCTGTTATAACTGTAAATCTAAACTCTTAAACGCATTAGCCTCCACAAAACCAAAAACAAGAAAAGGCATAAAAGAGGATAATGATCTAACGTGACCAAGTAGAAGTGGATATAGAGCTCTGAGCTATATCAACTTTGGAACTTCATCAAAAGGTTGTTGCTTCCTCATATTCCCTTATGCTTTGAAAATTCTTAGCAATCACAAAACTAAAATTTCTCTCCTGAATTCTAAGTACCATCTATAAAACCTCAAGTTGCGGTGTAGCCACTCCTTTTCCACACCGAACCAAAGGTGGAGTTTTGATTCCATTCACCAACAAAAATGTAAACCTTCTCTTACTTTTCCATTTTTCTCGCTCAATTTATGTTCCTTTCTCAGGAATTTACATTCTCTATAGTGTATCCAGTTGTTCCACCAGTGCATGAATAGTCTCTGCTAGACCGTCTACTTAAACAGTAGAAGGTCTGCTAGACCATCTAGAGGGAGTAAATGGTCTAGTAGAGACTATCTACTGTTTGATTAAACAATCTACTGGACCTTTAATAAGAGACTAGACAATCTACTAGACCTTTTCTAAGAGACTAAATGATTTATTGGACATTATACAAGGGAGTAACATTGTATACAAGGTGTACAAGAGTGTCTACTATTTGAGTAGATGGTTAAACTAATTACGATGTGTCTTTCTTTCACAAGAACTTCAAACTCCATTCATGAACCAAAGAAGAACATTAGCCTCACCTTACTCGTTGAGGCACGAACACACCTTTACCCGCATCTTTCTTTAAAGCCACCAGCAGCAACCAACCACCACACATAGGAACCACTGAGAGCAACCACAACACTGATAGGTACCAGTTTTGAGTGTTTTTATACATGAGAAATATTGAGTACTTGTGGGTTTAAGTGTTATTTACAATAGTAATTACTCTCAATTTTAGAGTTTTTGAATTTAAATTTATGTTTTGAGTCCTGAGTTAAAGGAAATCATCTAATCTTAATTATTGTAAAATTTCAGGTATAAAAGAATGAAGAAAATGATAGATAGAAGATTCATGAAGAAAAGAAATAAAAAGTTTAAAATAGAAAAAAGCCCAAGAGAAAAGTCACTTAACCTAGGCCCAAAACCAAGTTTAAAAGGAGATTTTTAGGGTTTTGGGAGGCATCAAGACCTAGAG
>Ga0099825_1008647_pt1 | contig 11948 bp, 1 predicted proteins | sample SiratroredBW_FD_76838 | JGI IMG/M metagenome (GOLD analysis project Ga0099825, IMG submission 76838) | Root nodule microbial communities of legume samples collected from California, USA - Siratro red BW | ecosystem: Host-associated > Plants > Roots > Nodule | place: USA: California | collected...
CCTGTTGCACGTGGATTAGGGAAACCGAACCACGTTAAATCTTGTGTGTTGCCCGTGTTCCGTTTTTTCTTCTATTCCTTGCAGATTATTTGTGTGTGTTGTTTGTTTAAGACTCATCAAGTATCACCTTTTGACTGACATTAAATATTTATCATTTTAATATATGTTATTTTATAAATATCTATCTTTTTAATATATATTATTTTATTAATACAAGTGAATTATGAAACTGCTGTTTGATTAACAAATTTGTGAACTTTGAAGCAGTATCATTATGAGTACTATTTTCAAAGTATAAAGTATTATCATTTTTACATTTTGTGATGGTTTGATTTAGTGATAAACAATTAAGCATATACCCATTTTAATTATTAGGCAACAGATAACGAGAAATATATTATTTAAGGTTAACAAGTGAACCTGTCACTTTAATTTTATACGTCTAATTTTTGGTAACATAGCATATGGCTCTCTCTTATATCATTTTTGGCAAGCATGCATTAGAGTGTGTACAATCACAAGTTTGACTTTGCAAATATTGTACAATATGTTAAGCACGTCTTTTGATGTTCATAAAAGCCCCCCCAATGAAAGAAAAAAAAAAAAAAGGGAATAACCACTCTCATAATTTATTTTATTAAAGAAAGCGTCCACTTGAAACTCTTTTAATTATTCAAAAATAAAATTATTCAGGTTAATTTGGTTGAAAGGATGAAAAAAAAAATGATAGTGTGAAGAAATAAGGATTTTATAATGGTTTGATTAAGTAAATGAGCAAAGAAAGAAAAAGAAATTCCACACTATAATACAATATAATATCAATATTAATAAATAACAACAAATGAAATATTATTTATTTATTTCATTGTAATCAAATAACATTTGTTCTACTCATACTCATGTCTTATTTCCTTCCATTTATTTTCTGTCCTCTAGATATGATGAGAATAATCGTGCATTAAATTCCTGGCTAGCTTAAAATGAACACACTTGGGGTGAGTTCAAGAAATGAACTAAAACGTAGTTATGTTGTGGTTGCAGATCCGAGGAGGCTATGGATGGTCCAAGTTGCCAGCTATACACAACATTTCTCTTTCCAACAAATAATGACACATCTTGGTGACGAGCATGCACGCAGAGATAGTACAAATCGGTTTAATTTAACTGCAGAATAACATGTAAAGGTAGAAAAGTATATGTTAATAAAATAAAATTCGTTGTATGAACACAGTAATGTACTGTTTAAGCTCATCATACACTGCATTCATGAATTCTAGCCATGGTTGCACTTGCTATACATTATTTTGAATAGAACATAGTCATACTAAAATTATTGTGTTTATACTAATGATTTAGTTATCAATAGTCATTAAGTATATGTATAACTAAATTTGCCCTATTAAATATAATAAATATGAAGAATATACCATCTAGATAGAAAACAAAAAAGCCAGAAGAGGGAACACACATCCCATTGTAATAAAGGAGTAGTGACCCGACAGGTACCACACTAAGTATAGGTACCTAGTTAACTCCTAAACTTCACACAACTTCATCACTGTCATTTTTGGTTAAATGCATGCACTTTCAATGTTTTTTCTCTTGTTTTTATTGTTTCTTGAAATTCGTGATTCAGTTTGCTATCACATTTTGCCACATCCCTAACCGCAAGATCACTTCTTACATTGGAGATGTTGACTGGTATTGTAGCAAGACATGCATAGAGATGAGGTGCAGCTAAACTGTAAATTATGTCAAGACAGAAAGTGAAGGAAAAGTGTGTGGCATCTTTTGTTAACAAAAAGAAAGGTGGAACATGTATGTGTAGGTAGTGGTGATAAATGGAAGACCCCAACTACTTTATGGTTTCCATTTACAAAGATAATTTGAGTTATGTTTATTATTCTCTTTTAATTTGATTATTTTTAGAGGATTTTTTCTGTTTAATTATGTGTCTATTTAAAAATTTAAAACAAAATGTTGATTATAATTTTTTTAATTATTTTCCTAGGTTATCTAAAATTTAAAATTGTACCAGATTAAGAAAAATAACTAACCTCTTCATGTCTTAGTTTTTTATTTCTCTTTTTACCATTTATATGCAATTGATTTCTCTCCATTTTTATAAAGATATTATTGAGAAATAGTCATTAGTTCTCTTTTGAAATTTAAAATTAAAAAAAAAAACCTTCAAAATTGAAAAAACAAAACTAATATGTTGGTATCTATACTTACTTCTTAAATATTTTATGCACTCATCAAAGATTAAATAAAATAACTATAAACGTAAAAGTATATTTAAATTTTTAATTAATAATTAATTTGTTCTATCTTTCCAAATAAACAAAAAACAAAACACATATTAATTAATTATAGCTCCAAATAATTGTTGAGTGATTTTCTTTGAAGCTAATTAATAATTGTGGGATGGAAAATTATATTTGGGGTTGTCCAACAATAAAATGCACTTTTTAATAATAAATTAATTGGTAATTAACTTTATTTAAAAATTTATTTTTAGTTTAAAAAATATATCAGTAGTTTTAAATGTACTAATATAGAAATTTCGTTAATGTGAAAATTATATTCAATATATTTAGATAAATAATTTTATTATTTATAATAGCCTATTCAATTGGAGTTGATTTATCTTTCATGAAAGATGTGTGTCATCTAGTATAAAAAAGTAAAATTTGTTTTAAATTAATCAAAGTGATAGATAAATTAATTCAAATATCATCATCAGCAGCTAAGTTGTAGATGGGGCTGACAGTCTAAAAGAGGGATGATAAATGTTGCCAAGCAAATTAGCGACATGATCTTAGCGTACTACGGCCCTACAACTGCACACGCAAACTATAATTCTAATATATATAAATCAATAATCCTATATTATATGATACTCTGATGTAAAATGAAGGCTGCAAACTCTGACAGTTAACCTTTTGCGGCATTACCTGCTAATAAAACAACTAACTAGCTTTTCCAAATCATTATCTCATTTAGTATTATTCTTTAACAAATGCGAATAAAATTATCAAACATGTTTTTCTTAGTTTTTTTTTTTTTTCCCAAAAAGAGCTGAAAAATTAAAACTCCACCTACAAACTGTAGAGGAAATGTTTTGATAACAGTTTTCCTAAACTATATTTAGAAATAAATTAAAATCAATATTTTTTCAAACTAAAATTGTTATATATACTAATTTACAAAAAAATATTTTATATAATTTTTCTATTTTTCTTACAGGTACATAAATTAATTTTTTAATTTTTAAAGAATTAGCAGAAAAAAAATCATATAAACATACTTTGAATGACCTTAGTTTGTGATTGAATTGACGGATGAAACTTAGAGAATAAAAAAACTAAAAGAAGAAAATAAAAGTTGAAAATGAAATAAAGGAAAAATAATAGAATATGAAATGAAAGTTTGACTGATTTTATCAATATGATGAATAAAAAAGTTATAAAGTAATATAAAATAGTCAAATAGTTTTTTAATTATAAATTATATAAATTATAAACAGGATTAATAAGATAATGGTAAGAGATCATAACATTATTTTCACTATAAAATACTAAGATAATAAAGTTATAATTTTTTTTATATATTACTTAACTTTTACTTTTACTTAATATCCGTCATATGTTTTCTTCTCTCATCTTACTCACTTAGGATAACACATTTCATGCCTTTCTTTCATTGCAAATGAGAGTTCATCAACAGAAATAAATAAGAAGCCCCTTCATATTTCAATTAGCTCAAACAATATATCAATATAAACAAATAAAACATTAATAAGAAGTTGTAACCTATATTATGTGTACTATGAATTTTAATTCTATATAAATATAATTTATATACTTCCATCTATTTATTTATTATAAAATTTACTATATAAACGAAATATTTATCCAATACATTAAATGTCCCATGTGGGTATAAGGCTTATACATTTTTCATATTCCGAATCTCATAAAAGTAAAATTGGAAGGAAAAAATTACATAAAAATAAAAACTCTCTCTCTATGTATACTGAACTATTGAATATTACAACAGTAAACTAGTATAAACTAGTAGCAATAATTAAGAACCAATAATTTGTTAACAATTAACAAATGAAATAGATGAGGAACATGTAGGTATAGACCAGCTAGTGAATGAGGTAATATCAATTATACAGGATAAAACAAAAATTGCTGATACAGAATTAAAAAATCTACTTTACTTTATTTTGGCAAAATCTAAAATATAGCATGCCCAAAATGCATCGAAGTTGGTCAATAATGATCACATTATAGCAGGCATTGATGTGTACACTGTGCACCATGCTCTTATATCTGTTGTTTTCCCCATCGTCATCATAAACAAAGCGATCATGAAACTAGTGCTGTGAAATAATGAAAGACAGCTCTAGCAATCAGAATGTGCTTGAAATTGAGCAAACATCCGCTTTGGGTCCCACTTAAACATTTCATGTCAAAGCAGCTAGCTAGAGCAATATTTAAATTTGTGAACATGGAAATGACAACAGCCCTTGGATCATTGCATGATATTTGTATGCATGTCAATTCATTCATACATTACTGTCTATCCCTCCATCTTAGAAAATGTTATACTTGATATTACGTTTTTAGGCGTGTGGTGCAGATAAAAAGTGCTTGGATCAAAATCACAGTGATGGCAAAAGGGAAAACGAAGGGGTGAGCCAATATTTTGTGACGTTTGGGCTTTAAAAGTTTTGGCACCTAAAATTAAAGCAAAGAGATATGGCTCTTGTTCCTTCTAACTTTCCCAAAGCAGTGCGGCACTTGCAACTCAGAACGTGAACTTTAAAAATGCTTATTAGCATATGAAAGTAATCAAACTTGAAAAAGTAGGAGAGTGGACAAAATAAATGTTTAACCAATACTAGCATCCATAAATTAAAGACACGTGCGTAGCCGACTTTGGCACGTGAGTGGAGGATATAAGACATAATTAGGTTGTCGCAATGATGAAATGGTCCCTGCCCGAGCGAAGGGACCAGGGAGCGTACGTGTGAGGAGAGTGTGAGAATCACGTGACACATCACAAAAGACTATGGTTGCAAGCACTGGAGAAAAAGAAGTTGAGCTGTCAATTGTTCTTCTTCTGGTTTTATTGCAGTTGGAGAAAGAAATCCTAAGTGTTTGGTTTTCCTCTCTCAATTGAGTGTTTGGTAATGAGTTGTAGCCAGACCTAGTTATTTGCTGGTCTTTCTAATAGGAACACTATTTTCTCTACTTATAAAACTAGGTTTGGTTAACGTTAACCTAAGCCAGGGATAGAGATCTTAAGGTTGCTACGTATTTATGATTTCGTAAGCTGAGCTATTATTCTAATCTGGTGGAACTCTAACCTTATATTTAAGGTTCTGTGTACACGTCAATGACGATAATTAATTCACATATAAATATACGTGTTTGTTAGAAATAATATATCATGCAGTTTTCTTCTTCCTTATTATCTTCCTATTAAATGGCTGGTCGTCTCTGAATTTTTCACCATATTGTTTTTAATTTAGTTTTAAAATGTTCTTGTAGACAAGAAGTCGTATTGTTGATGCTGAACAAGTTAATATATAACTATAGATGATATTTATAAACCCCGTGTTTGTGAAAACACTGATAATATTTTTAAACTTTGCTTGGCTGATTGAAACATGGAATCCTAGCTATAGGATTTTTAAGAGGAAAAATATTCACAGTACTTGGTTGTGGTATCATATATATAATTAAATATTACAAATTGTTGAATTAATTAATACTTATGCCTCTTGTGTCAAATTAAATATTTCAAGACATATATTTCTATATTTAGTGTGATTAAAATAATGTTTTGAATAAGAAACTTTGAAAATAAAAAATTACATTAATAAAAGTAAAATATTTTTCATACAATTTGAAATAAATTTATATGCATAAATTTTGAAAAGTACTCCTCATAAAAATGTAAGCTGATTTTAATTTAAAATATTATTTTTTATAAGATATTTAATAAAAAAGTTTATCTAAATTAAGTAATGTTGTATTTCTACAACTTCATATATAAGATAGACATATGTTGTAGGCCACTAAGAATTATATTTGAATGGGTTTCCCAGCTTTATGGTGAACGATCTAATTGAAATTAGTTCATATATCGAATAGTGTTGTTATTTGAATCTGATTATCGGTATAAGAATTTAATGATAAACTGTCTATAATTATTTTTGTAAACACTTTTTAAACCTTGAAATATGTCTCTAATTTTAGTGAACCTTCAGTATTTTATTAACCTAATTTTTTTAATTAAATAAAACATAGAATGTGGGAATATAGCTGCCAAATAATGGTTTCTTGTATACAGGTTTACAAGAATTTAGGGTATCAACATCACCTTATTTTGACATGGAAAATAGCACATGGCTGAACCCTAACTCTGCCTATGCTATTAAAAGAAAATTGATAGCACCTTTGTTCTAATAAGATATTCACATTTAATTGATAAGTTTTAAGTAAAAATTATCAGAATATATTCTAATTTCGATAAACATGTGAATAAGTATCTGTATTTAAAAAGTTAACAATATAAAACAAACTTTTTTTGGTTACATTAAAATTATTCTATGAATTTAATATTTTTAAAAACCTACTCATAATCACCCCCAAAACTTGATAATAAGCCTTATAGATAGAAAATAGTGATTTTGTATTTTGGGAGATAAAAATCAAAGAAAATGCTTTGTAGGATCAAAATCACAACTCGCATTAGTTACAAAAAATAAAATGTTTTGAGAAAATAAAAATTAATAAATTAAAATAAAAACTCAATCATTTTATAGCAACTAAATATAGTTTCATTTTTAACATTTAAAAAATTTACAAAAAGTTCAAGACAAGAGAATTTTCTCTTATTTCACGAATAATAGATATTAATTACAATGCTTAATATTTCTCTGAGTCTTACTTTGTGTCCTAGCTAGTTGAACCAAACCAATTGGAAAGAACATTGGGTGTTTCATGGAAAGAATAATCACTAATTAATCAATTGGTTTTATCTTTCGGGGGCCACTTAAAATCAATGTGTGTATGAAGCTGCACATGTAATTGTCTTGCATGGGATAAATAAGACAAGAAGAAAATGCCAAAAGTTCATCTTTTAAAAGCTTTTGACAATTTTTGCATAAATATTTATAGGACAATCATATCCAATGTATTTAATAAGGCCATTTGAGCCACCGAATACACAGTTGATGTTCTTGAACTGGAGAAGCATTACAGTCATCAAAAGTGAGAAACCACAGTTAATAAAATAATATATACTTTTATTTAATATTTTTTTAAAATATTGAAAAAATTATCCATAAAATATTATAAGGAGGTATAATATTTTTTTTTTTTCATTTCTAAGCAACCGAATAATGTGCTTGTAAGCAAGCGAGGATCATTAGTAAGTTAAAGACCTTAACCTGACTTGGGTTTGAGTGGCTTAGGACTAACCCAAAGTTATAACTACTTAATGGGCTACGTAGCCCAGTGTTTAGAATAGTCATGTATGTGATATTATATTTTGGGCTATAAATACTACAAATTTTCAACTCTAAGAAGCTCTGATTAATTAATTTTGTTATTGTTTATGCATTTGAATTTTTGCTTAGTGTTCGTGTTTGTTTTGAGAAATTTTATAATTTTGGAAATTGATTTCCAGAACGTCTTAAACACATGTTACAAATAAATTAAATTTTCAGAATACTTTCAAAACATTTTGAAAAAAAAATCCGGAGTTCCAAATTATTAAGTGCATTTAGTTTCCAAAAATTATTTTAAAAATATGAGGATAAAAAATAAAATATTTTACAGGAAATCATTGTATCACTCGTATATTATCTCCAGTACTATTTTTAAATATATCAGTCACTTTGTGAAATAAGTGTTATTATATATAAACGTTGGGGAGAGGAAAAATCTAATGGAGAGATTTTATTCATAGAATTTACTATTTCTATATATAAAAAAAGCGTATTTTTAAATTTTTTATATTAAATTTGATCGGTGCATTCTTTTAGTTTATTATTTTTTTCTTAACCTACTTTCGATGCATCACGTAACTTTTCGTACCTTAAGCATTTCATAGTTTATCTTTTCCCCTCTCAAATATTATTTTTTAATTGTTTTCCTATTATAAACTGAATTTAAAAAAAAAAAACTACTAAAATTATAGTTATTTCAAAGTAAATGACGTGTTATGGTCTCGTGTTCTTTGAAGTTGCTACCGACAATTGATAATCATAACATTTAGAAACAAATACTTACTTTGTTCTTTTCTATTTAATTTTTAAGGAGTTTTAAAATATACAAAATGCAATTATTTTTTATCATAATAAAATAATTATAAAATTTCTTATTTTATCATTTTCATTTTTTATTACAACAAATACATACATATGTATATTAATTAAAGATTTCTTTAAAAAAGTAATTAATTTGAAAACGACCTTTATAATTCGGAAAAAAAGAAGAATGAAAGAAGTAGTGTACAATAGGTGAAAATAGTGGGTAATATTGTACAAAGAAAACACCCCAGATGTTTAGAAATGCAATGTATTTGGAAAATTTTTTGTTGTTCTCCGTATACTGAATGGTTGTAAGTTTGATGGGAATAATATCACCATATCATAATGAAAAGAGGTGACTTTACATGGTTTAAATTTGTGCATAAAATAGTGTAACCTACTTCAAAACCCAGCATGTGGTCAGCACTGAGACACGTTGAGATGGTGACTTGTGAGTTTACATCACCTAAAAATTAGGGAGGGGTCCTCAAATTCATTGCCTTCAATCTCTATCTTTGCTTACTTCAACAGGAACAGAGACGAGACATGTATAAGAAAATATGACTATATTAAAGGCCATTTTTAATATTAAAGTTATGGTCTGTCTCCACTAAAAACACTATTCTTTGGATAAAGTGTTCTACTTGCATTGGTTAATTTGTTAAAAAATGTAAAATAAAAAAAATGTTAAAATCCACATTTTAAACATCTTCTTTTCAAAGTATGTGATTTGTATGAAAAGAGTCTTTTTTGAGTGATTTTGGTCCTTGTGATATTACGCTCAAAGTATGTGATTTGTATGAAAAGAGTCTTTTTTGAGTGATTTTGGTCCTTGTGATATTACGCTAATGTATTGGTAAAAACGATGTAAGAATAGTTATGAATTTTATTGGTTCGATAACTATTAATTATGTTGACTGCAATATATAATTTTTTGTGATTTTTTAATTGGACTTTGTCTTTAGTTTTAAATACTTACAATTAATTTTTGATAAAAAATAAAATCAAGTTAGATAAACATTTGTTGTATTTTAACAAATCCGCATTCATTTGTATATATTTACAATTATAATATTTTTTTATTATTAACAAAATTGTTTGAAGTGCTAATTTTAGTGTTATCCATTAATTAGTGTGTAGTTTTTATTTGCCTAATTTATAATATTCAAATTTAATTGTACGATTGATTGAAGGACGCGTCAAATAAGATATAATTTTTTTCAAGAATTATCGGATGTGGATCATCTCATATGGGTAAAATTATATTCAGTTATCAAAGATAGAAAAAATTATTTATATATGAAAATTTTATTATTAAATAAGATTAAACTTTGTGATAGTATATATATTAAACTTAGTAAATTTTAAATGAATTTATATATGAAAATTTTATTATTAAATAAGATTAAACTATTATCAAAGATAAATGTGAACATTTTAATTTATTCCAATTAAAAGTATATTTGAAAATATTTTAAATAACTTCTATTATTCTTTTCTAACTAAATGACATAAAGAATATATTTTAATATAAGAGGAAGAATATCTAATTTACTTTATATCTTAATTTGAAAAAAAAAGTTCTTAATACTCACATATTTAAAAAATAAGAGAAATAATTATTTTAACAATTTTACATTAAATAGACTAAAATGATATATTTTAACATAGATAAATGAGGCATTAAAATGCTTGTATGTAACACTAGAAAGGGATAATTTGTGTTTTTGTTATATTAAATGCAACATTCTACAGCAAGTTAGAACAAGAGTTACAAACTTTTGAATTCATATTTCATAATATTTACATAATTGTTTGGATACATTAAATTTGAGATGAAATGGTAAGCTTTTAAAATCTCAACATATTAATATTGTATAATTCTTTTACGTAATGTATCTTTGAGGTTTTTACAACATTACATATAGGGAGTTGAGGTTGAGGTTGTTGCAACCTTATAATACCGTAATAAATAAGTTAAACTAATTCAAAATCAATAATTTGACAGTAATAAATACCATTTCAAAACATCACAACAACATTCAGTTAACTTATTTTATCAAACCAATATTATCAAATGGATAACTTGAGTATTCCCATATAGCTTTTGAAAATCTTTAGGAGAATAAAAACTTATCTTAGACTCGTACGATTGACAAAAATATTGGTCGACTTTTTAATATTTAATACATTCATCTACTATGTTATAATTATTAGTAGAAATTGAAATCTTATTATGCTTAAAACAATTCAATAGTTTCATTATATTAGCAAACGTGGTTTTTGTCTCACTTGTAACAATAAATTTGTATAAATGACTCACCCTTAATTTTAATACAAATTACCCATTTATAATTCATTATAAATCATTCACTTATAATTTAACACCAAACTACCTACAAATTATTCTTTATATATGTCACTCTCAAAAAAGCCATTCCTTACAAAATTTCATCAAACGTGATATAGTATTTTCATGTAAATCATTTATCATTTAACTTTCATTACAATATAGCACTTCATATTTTTATTATTTTCACTCTTCATTCATTTACTTTTGGAATAACAAACTGCTTTTAAATTGCTATTCGTGAGGGTGAAACCTAACTGTTCGACGAAATTTTAATATTTGTTAGAACAAATTTTCATTTTGTTGTGTGAATAGTAATAATTTAACCATTTCTTCTCGAATTGAAATTCATTGAGTGAAATTTAATTCACGAGAGGAATTATGCATATATCAACATATCTATTATACTCAAGTTGGACAAAAACTCAATCTATCTCAATCATAATAATAAAGATTCTCAATATCAACAATAATTCAATTTTCATACAAAAAAAAAATATGCACATAATTTAATGTTAATTCAATTTATTTCATAACTATAAGAGTTTACCTAAATCTTATTTATTCCTCAAATCAATCCTTATTAAACAATATATTTTTCATCTTCTCATTAAATTATTATACTTCAATCATCTGTCTCACAATTCAATCTTGTATTAACTATCACTATGACAACACACAAAATCATAAGTATTTATCCTAAAATTCTATCTTATTAAAATTTTATTATCATAATTATAAATTTATTTTTCAAAAAAGATTAAACTAATTTATTTTCCTTAATTATTGCACTTCTCAAGAAGTTTCTTCAAACCTTAGAAAAATTATAAAATTTTCAACTTATTCTTATGATACCTAATTTATAAACCAAATATATTGTTCCGAATTTAGATCAACATATATTCATTGATTTAGCTTAGATACAACACAAAATCACTACAATTATAAATACATACAACGAAAGATTAAAGTTGTGAAGGAAAATAAAAGAATTAATAAAAAATTTTGATTGTATCAAATTGAACTAGACATTTTTGACTTTAGAAAGATAAAATGTCTTAGATGCATAAATAATATATTTGTTTTATATTATATATAATATTTAAATTTTTAAATGATAAATTATTTAAATTTAACTTAAATCTTCTATTTTAAATTTATAAAACAAGGGTGTTACTTCGATAGTAAAACAAGAATTGAATTGGTAATCCATGTTAATTGTTATGTTAATCTCTTATCATTAAATTAAAAGTTAGAAGA
>Ga0099825_1008649_pt1 | contig 11946 bp, 10 predicted proteins | sample SiratroredBW_FD_76838 | JGI IMG/M metagenome (GOLD analysis project Ga0099825, IMG submission 76838) | Root nodule microbial communities of legume samples collected from California, USA - Siratro red BW | ecosystem: Host-associated > Plants > Roots > Nodule | place: USA: California | collected...
CACTCGGTATTGGATGTTTGAACTTACTCTGATCCTTTCTCTTAAATTCGATGGCAATCTAAGTCTTGGGTATTGGATTAGTCATTTCTCTTAGATTCGATGGTAATCTAAGTCTTGGGTATTGGATTGATCATTTCTCTTAAAATTGCTGAATCTAAGTCTTGGGTATTGGATTAGATGTTAGTCTCTGGTAGGGGCATACTTAATTGGTTTTCAGGAAGACGATAGGTCAATGTGTGACCTATATGTGTGATATGATTTATGTGTGGCCGATATGTATTGATGTGGTTCATGTGATATCTTTATGTATGACGCTTGACATGAGTACTTGAAATGAAAACGGAAAACTTGTATTGAAACTTCATATGCTAGACTTTAAAGAAATTCTTATGACTGAGATATTCTGTTCTATTTACATATATTTAGTATTGAAACTTATATATTAATCTTTTAAGAAATTCTTTTGAATAGCTAATATGGTTTGTTCTTTATCTATGTATTGATTATATTACAAAATTTTATTTTCACTAGCTTACCCTTGCTTTTCTTGTTGTTTTGTAAACTGCGATGATTGTATTATGTACATGAGCATATATAAATGCAGATGCCGGAGTATGTGGAAGAGTGTAGACTTTATTTTGGAAATTTGATTTTTTTGTTGGATTCACTGTATGTTAAACAATATGCATTTTTGGGATGTTACACCATCTATAATTACCTTGACCGTTTTGTATTGTGATTACTGCTATTGTTAACTTTTTTTACTGTTATAATAAAAATAATTAGCTGTGTTACCTAAAAAAATCTAAACACATTAACGTATTATCAAATAAAAATTACTATTTGTAATAAAACAATAACGTAAAATATTTTTATATAATAAATTCATGCACTATTTAAAAAATGAATGGATTAATTGAATTAGAGTACGGTTTTCACAACCTCTCTTTTTCTTTATTTCCTACTGAGCAAAGGATTCAAAATCAATATTTCACTAATTAGGTTAAATCATTCATTTTAGTTTTTCTATGATGTTGGTCTCTCTCTTTTCCCTTTCATAATATTTTCAGGATTTTAGTTTTCAATTTTTTCAAAAACATATACAAATTAAAAATACAAATTTTAAAGAGTTTAGAGATTAAAATTACAGATAATATATCAAAGAAAACTAAAACTGCAATATAGTCTAATAATAATGTACAAACACTCTTCATTTGTTATAAACCAAAATTGGTATGCAATAAATATCCAATGACAAATAAGAAGGCAAAGAGCAATGATCACAAAGAAAAGTTATTAGACCATCCCAAACCATCAAAATAATCCAGAGGAAGAAGAAATTTTCTTCATGTTGTTAAAAGAATTTGTTATACTGGCTGGTGAGAGAGTCCCTCAGATTTGAGTACAAGCCATAGAGAGAGTACTGCCGCAGATTTTCCACTTCATACCATGAATTAAGCACTGATAGATGCTTGTCTGTGCCAGAAAATGCTAGCTGAATTCCTAGACTGCAATCTACTGCACCTCCTCTACCCTTACAAGATGATGTTCTGATACCACAATCTTGTTTGTTGAGGCAAACAAAGTTGGATTTTCCCTTGCATGAAGAGCAACCATCTCTCTTCCAGTACAAGTTCTGTAGCCTACCCTTCTGAAACTCCAGCACCTAATCAAATGGAAAGTCCAACCAAATCTTAGATTTTTCAAGAACTAGCCAAAACTTAACTCATCATGTCCATGATCTACATTACATCTCTTACCAGTGTGAAACTTGTCACAGTAAATGTGCTGTTTGCAACAAATGCAAATGGAGATCTTGCAGCATACTTCCTCCCAGCAAATGCCACCATATATCCACCATAAGCATCCTACTTATTCAGATGAAAATGAAAGTTATAAATTAGTTGTTACCATGACACTGCTCATGCAACTTTTGCTTTAGCTTGTGGTTTTCATTTTGGCTTTCAGGGGAACTAAAATTGGTTTAAGGGATCCCGGTGAAGGTCACATGACTTGTGGTTTTCACTTCTATACTAAAGCAGAAGTGTTACAAACAGATATTTGAGTATAGTCTCTCCAATACTCAAAGTAAACCAGGGAATTTGTATAACAATCTTGTGAATTTGAATGTCCCATGAAATGCATTAAAGGTCTTTCAAGTTTCAAATTCCATACAAAAATCAAAAAATACAGTAACAGTGCAAAAAGATTTACAAAGTCATCAGTTGAAATTAGCATATATGATAAGTTTGTCAACTTAGACAACAACTGTAGCAAATTACAATAAAAATTCATTCCTCCCAAGATTTCTTCTGATTAGTTGTGGCCTAAAATTTCTTACACTAACAGTACATCTAATTTTGTTTTTTATTTTTCCTCTAAAAGTAGCAGCCTCCTTACTTCAGATTATCTTGCCTATTTATTTGAATTTGTGGTTATTGATTTTATGTTTATGTGCATGTGAACGAGTCTAATAGTTAAGAGCAAATTACATTGATCACATTCAACAAAAATCAGAGAAAAATTGCAGTCCTAATAGTTAAGAGCCATCGCTAACATCACTATCTTAATTTGAGTTTATGTTTAATATCGAGTACCAGATATACATTTCATTTTCACCATGTGTAACTTGTCATGTCAAACAGAAATAGAAATACCGCCAAGTTTGCCTGACTTTTGCATATACTCAACGAGGATTTCTTTACTTTCAACAATGAAGACATAAATATAGAAACATTTTAGATCATTTGGTCAGCAATTAAGTTCAGTGGTTATACCAATAAGGGTTGGCTTAACTTTAAGTTGGAGCTAACACAATAATAAGGGGAAATAGCAACAGGTCAACAAGTCAACATAATAAGAGTACATTATGGTTGAAACTGGTAAATGAGGAACAGACTAGCACGGAAAATATTTAATTAGCAATGCCGAGAACATAATATAATTAGTATCACTTGTACCTTGGTATCCATGAGGAAGCTTAAGATGGTTCAAAAAGTTCCAACTTTGCTTCAGTGAGATGTCAATAGTAGTGGCAAAAAATGTGACATAATGGAAAAACAAAAGAAAATTACATTATTGAGCTAGATGCAAAGAATATAGGTCTCATTGTACCTAACTTCTTTGAGCAGGATTCATTGCTGCTCATTGTACCATTCTGGCCAAAGCTCTACTTGATCTCTCAGCAACACGGTTATCTTATCTTGTGCCATATGTTATGTTTTTAGTATATTGGAGCAGCAGTCCAAGAAATACATAACAATTTCTCCTCCATGTACTACAATAACAAATAACCTCTCATATCTCATTTAAGACACTTTAAATCTGACTGCGTGATATTCAACAACCTCAAAAACTGTACTCTCATTCTCAAGCTCCTGTACTGCTTAATTTCTTCTTGCCATAACTAGGACATAAACTTAGGTTCATTGGTTAGTTCCCCATGTCCAATGAGAAAGTAACCATGTCAACATCAAATATAGAAGTGTCCCACTTGACCAACCAATGAACAGAAGCCACAATCCCATTATCCCCATCCCATATTCTACAATGAAAATTACAACACATAAATATAACGGATCCCTTGTTCATACAAAAAGTATCATCCACCATTTCCTAGAACATTATCTTTTACCTCTATATATATCACACCAACTAACTATTTTTGTACAAAACTTTTGTACCAATAAAATTTCTCCAAATATAATAAGCATCTAATAGATCACTGATTCGTACAATAATATTATCATATCAGCTATTTTATCCTGAACATTGTCTTCTCTTACTCTCTTAAACTTATTCTACAAAAACAATAAATTTCTATGGATATAATCAACATGTCACCTCAAAGTTCCAAACTTTTCAACACAACAGAATAAAACATCCATGTCACAGCAAGATTATAGCCCCACAAGTCCACAAACATGAGAAACAAATGGATATCATCTATTTCAATCAGTGGATCAAAGAATAAGACGAGATGGTGAGAAAATGAGATGAGAGGTAACACTGTTACTTACAGGGAAGAAACTAGAGGTGTTGATGGTGAGGAGAGAGATCTCATCAACCTTGGGGCGAAAGAGAGCAAGCTGTGAGTTGGAGGAGGAGAGAGAAAGACGACGGTCACAGGGAGAGAGCTGAAGGGACTGGTTGAAGAAGAAAGACTCCCTTGAGCTGAAGGCAATGCCAAAAGTGAAGCCATCAGATCTCTGAATCTTGGCATCAGCACAAGGCTGGTACACGCTGTTGGTGTTGGTGGCAATAACAACAACTGCTACCAGTGGCAGCATCATCAACCACAATGCCCCTTTTACTGCCATTGTTGAGTTTGGATTTGATGATGATGATGGTGTGGTAGGAGATGACAAGCTTTTGTTTTTTTCTTCTTTCAACTTTGAATCTACTGGCTGCTAATCGGATGTGGCTGGTTTTTAGTTTGAAACTTTGGGAGAGCTATGTGAAGGAACGGTGATTAGAGGTATATGATGGGACAAATTTATGTTTTGTTTAGATATTGAATTTGCCTAAATTTGAGATATTAGCTTGTTTGAACGAAGAGATAAATAATAGGAAAATAAGGAAAAATTTTAAAAAATGGGTGAATGATATGATAAGAGTAATTAATAAAATAACTTTTTAATAAAGAAAATTATAATTAAAATTAATTTAAAGATTAAATATAATTAATTTATTAAGTATGATTAATAAATTATTATTTTAATTGATGAAATTATAAAAAATATCAATTATTCTAAAATTATATTATTATTATTAATAATATTATTATTTTATAAATTTATTTTAATTATTATCATAATTTTAATTTATTATTATTACTTTTATTTTTACAATTTTATTATTTTTATTATTATAACTATTATTTATGATTTATTTTTTATAATTTCTAATATTAATATAATTGATATTTTATTTTTGTAATTATCTTATTTTTATTATTATTTTATATTTGATTATTTCTTATTTTTATTAATATTTTATAATTTTATTAATATTTTAATTATTATTATTATTAATTATTATTATTTATAATTAATTATATTTATTTTGTTATAATATAAGTATATATGAATAAATTATTAAATTAATTATATTAAAAAGTATAATAAAAGATACTTTCTTCGTATATCTCTTGTCATTAGCGAAGAAAAAAAAATACTTCGATAATTGTATATTTTCAATTTTTTAATCTCGAATTTTGAATTTTTTTTACTTTTTAGTCAATCTAATTTTTTCGTCTTCGTAAACAAACACATTCTTAAGATACGTTTATTATGCACGACGGAAAGTGAAGGAGCGGAGAAAAGTGACAGAAAGAGACTAGGGGGAGGTGGTCGGAAGAGTTATTAGAAGTGTTATGAATTGATCGGTATACACTACAATCTACTACTGGAAAAACCTCTTATAGCATGGTATACGGGACAATGCGATGATACCTGATAAAGTAGAGGAACCGACCATACATCGACAGCTGGAGCGCATGGACCTTAATGACGAGAGTTTGACGATCAATTTAGATGTCATTAGTGAACTAAGAGACAAAGCGTAAATTAGGGAACAAGCTAGTAAGGCCCGACCAGCTAAGAGGTATAACACCAAGGTGAAACTGAGAAGCTTTTGCCCAGGGGACCAGGTGTGGAGAATGCGCAGCGATACAAGAAAGAATGACGGAAAGTTTTCGGCCAATTGGGAAGGTCCCTTTCGCATCTCAACTGTGACAGGAAAAGGCGCATGCTGCCTATAGCACCTATCCAAACAAGCTAATCCAAGAAATTGGGACGCCACACATTTGAAATTCTACTTCAGTTGATCAATGTAAGGGCACTCATTCTTTGACCAATGTTTTGTCCCTAAGAAGGGTTTTCCTTGACAAGGTTTTAACGAGGCCTCAACTATTATTCATAAAATGAATGAAAGAAAATTATCCTGAACATTATTCGTCTTGAAGAAGCACTCTATTTTATCACTATTTTAATTACCTTCGTGCGAACAGGTATCACCTAGATAATACCTAACTATCACTCCATCGTGACATAACCGACATGTTGCTAAAGCCATTTCACTCTATTGTGAAACTTCAAGTTAAACCGAGTAGTTCACTCCATGGTGAACCTCCCCAAGTAACTGCTTAAAAGCTTCAACGACATAATATTCACGTATAACGCTTGTATCCTAAAACGATAACAATTCGATAATAACAAATGCATTCAGAGATCACATTAACAAATTGAGATAAGCAAAGGTATTGAAAGTAAAAATCAAATTTCTCATTGATGCAGGAAAAATAAGTACAAAAGGGTATCAGCTAAAACCACAGAGCCAGCCATAAAAAAGAGTCGCCCATGACAACTATACAAAAAATGATTTACAATCAAAAAGAACCAAAGCATTCTCAACTATTCTTCCCCATCAACTCTATCATCGCCCTCCTCATCTTCCTCTCTCTCCTCTTGGTTATCCCCTCCCTTACCATCATTGGGCGTAGGGTCCTCAGCAGCGAGAACCTCCTTGATAGGCACTAGGCGACCATTAAAGACATCTTTATTCGGATCCATATTGTTTTGCTTAGGGACATCATAAAGAAACACTGCCTGACGGACAGCTTGCCCGAAGGTCTCCTTATGTAAATCAATCACATAGTCCTTCAGCTTGTTAAGCTCAATTCCCATTAGTGCCTTCTCGGATACTACCTCATCGTGAGCTAATGTGGCCTCAAAAAGGGACTGCTCGAGTTCTCGGATGTTGCCTGAAAGCTTCTCATTCGTCTTCTTTACTCCCTTATAGTAGGCTCTCAAGGCATCCCTCTCTTGATCTACCTTCTTGAAATTCAACTCAACAGCCCTCAATGCCTCGCCCAGGGCGACATTAGCATCACGAGCCTCCTTCAGAGATCGGGTAGAGGCCGACAACTCTTCCTTTATTTTGGCCAATTTGACCACACCCTCTTTAAGCACATAGGCACAGATGACTTTTGTGATGGCCAAGGTCCGGCTGTACATCTCCAAACATGTGTTGACCAGGTCCACAGTGGAACTCCCACTCAAAACCTTCTTCTTAGCACACGAAAGGGCCATGTTCGTGCCCTTTGCAAAATTAAGGTCAGAAGCGAACAAAGATTCTACTAGACCCTTATCGACTTCAACCAGATCCTTGTTGGTCTCTGAGGACTTGGCAGGGACCTCTTTGGGGAAGGCTGGGAGGAGGAGGTTTTCTTATCCTTTGCCATTTTGTCCTCCTTGGACTTGTCTTTCTTGTCCTTACGCTTCCTTTTCTCAGAGTACGGAGGAGGAGGGACTTGGTCGGGAAAGGGTGCATGAGTAGGAGTCGAACCCTCACCGACAACCTTCTCAGACGCAACGCGATCTTTCTTGATTTTCTTCAAACGGTCAAGGAAGGTAGGTCCCTGTTAAGCCATTATGCCTACCATAAAGTATATAAATTCAGCATAGTTAAAAAATGAGACCATAACGGTATATAAAATTAAACATACCATATAAATTCACCTAGCGGTGTGAAGAAAGATAAAACTTACGAATGAAGCGAACATTGAGCTTTCGATAGAGTTGGTATATTATTTCAAACATCATCTTGTCGTCCTCGATCGTGGGACATCTCCGCCAAGACAGATAATGGACAGGATCCCGAGTCCAGTATAACGGGAAGTTGGGGTATCCCCATTGAAAAAATGGTGCCTACCGGCAAGAGTTATGATAATTTTGAAAAAAGAATCTTTAAAATATTTATAAGAGGAAAAAAAGGATGTAAGAAGAACATTATGGGATTGGCTAACTAAAGAAACCCACTTGACAGGGCGAGATACGGTAATAAGAAAGGAATACATGAGGAGAAGGGCGAAGACGGAACATTTCGTAAAAAGAAGACGGAACATTTCTGCAAGAAGCCGAATGCTTGAAGTGACGCCCAAGAGTTAGGATGCAACTAAGTGGGCGCCACATTCAACATGCATAACACGCCTATGGTGAATTCATCAAAGGGAAGACAAATATTCGAGTCTGTGAACATGCAAGGATAGATGTAGAAGAAGTCACGGTCGTGACCTTCTCAGCCATGACACATGTTATCTATCGACGTGTAACGCTTGGCAAACAACTCTATACTCATCTTGCCTGTGGTGAACATAGGCACAGCTGCAGCGTATGTGGTCACCATGGACGACCACCTATACCTAGAGAAATGACCAGTAACCAAAGTACTCGCCCACTCATATCCGCGGCAGTGAGGTAGGTTGCTTTCGGCAATCTCAGACGGAAGCATGCCAACAACAATAGGCTGTTCATAGGCATCGTCATGATCACTACCAGACACCTCCTCATACATGAATCCTCATAAACTCTAAACTCTGCCCTAACGCTTGACGAGACACTCCCAACAAACTCAGAGAAACCAGACAAGGACAACATCTTTACCTCTAGGAACGAATCCCCTGCAACTAGTCACTACGAAATATTTAGGTTGCCGGATATCAGAGACAAATTGAGACGCACAAGGCACTTAATAGCCTCAAGGCGATTATTTATAAAACGAGCTCGCTTTCCAAGAAAGCTGAACAGTGCACGATCAACTTCTCACCATCATATCACAAAGGCACGCCCTTTAAACAAGACACGTCACCCTCAATTATGGTGCGCAAAGGCGAAAAGTATGAACGCTCAAAATTTCCAACCTGAAAAGCAGAACTAATTTGGACAATGTATAGGTAACCAGACATTTCACCGCTCATTAACGATCCAAAGAGTCACAGCCTTAAGATTGACCATCCAAAGAGTCACAGCATTAAGAACAAACCTTTTCATTCAAATTATCACTCAAGCTTGGGGGACAAGTGTACTATCTGCCTTGAGACTACCACTTGTCACCCAGGGCCAACAACCATCACCAAGGAACAATTCCTAAGATAGGGACGATCACCTGTTGCCCTAGGCCGACAACTTTACTACCAATAAGCGATTCTTAGTAATTGAAGCGTACATACAACTCTTGACAAGACAATTTATAAAAGCTGACATAACATAAGTTTCAAGTCAAGCATAAGCTTTATAAATACCTGAGTAAGCAAGGTAAAAAATATGCATAACTTAAGTAATTTTTATCTTAATTTCGATGATGACGTCGGAGTGTCATCATAGGTATACTCCTTGTTGTGATGTGGGTGAGCACAGATTTGGGCAAAAACTTTATAAACACGACTGATAGCGTGAACATAATAGGCGAGAGTACATTCGATAAGGAGGTTTGAATTATTCAAATTCTGTTAGGCTGACTCAAAAGATTCTCAAAATTTATTAAGAACATAAATAATTTAATATAAATAAATTATTTTGAAAAACTAATATCAACATCCTACTAAAATAAGTTAAATATTATTAAAAAACTACACTACTAATCATAAATAAAACAATTTTGTCAAATTTCATTTATAATATAATATAAAATGCTTTAGCAAACACACGTGTTTGAGTATTGGAATTTTGAAAACTTAGACAATGACACAAATAATATATTTCTTTTCGCAGAAATAAAACACCTTTCAGACGAGTCTAGAATATGCTTAACCAAATGCTTTTGACCCTCCGATAATATTGCTTAGAAAAATATGTTGTTAATATTTTTATAGAGTTAAATAAAAAATTAACAAATAAAAATAGTTGGAACTCTCTTGTGTTTCCTAGAGCTTACCATGAAGGATCTAGAACAAAATTCCAAAATGGTTTACACCTCCAATATTCACCTAAATAAGCAAACAAAAATTCTAGACTCTTCTACTGTGGGACCCATGCCACGAGCACCCTTCATCCCAGCCGTCCATTAATAACTTCTCTCTCAATCTCCACCACAAAAAATAGATACAAAAATAATGAGGAATGCAAATATAAATATAAATACCCAACTCTGGAATTTTCATAGCTAGGGTGTTGCTTTGTCTCTCTTTGGTTCCGATCTAGAGTTTTCCCTTCTCGTTGTTCTTCGCTTCCTCAAACTAGGGTTTCCAATTTCGATCCATTAGAGCAAGATGTTTGGGAGAGCACCCAAGAAGAGCGATAACACGCGGTACTACGAAATCCTCGGCGTCTCCAAGAACGCTTCACAGGATGATTTGAAGAAGGCTTACAAGAAAGCCGCCATTAAGAATCACCCCGACAAGGGCGGTGATCCCGAGAAGGTACCTTAGTAGTCTTCGATTATTCCGTTTCCACTTCGATTAGAGTTATATTCGTTGATTTAGGTTTCAATTAGAGACTATTGTTGATTGAATTAGAGTTTAATTAGGTTATGTTTCTGTCATTGGTAGTTTTGTTCCAGTGAGGTGAGGCTTATGATTGTTTTTTTGTGTGGTGTAGTTTAAAGAGTTGGCTCAGGCTTATGAGGTTCTGAGTGACCCTGAGAAGCGTGAGATATATGATCAGTATGGTGAAGATGCCCTTAAGGAAGGAATGGGCGGTGGCGGTGGGCATGATCCGTTTGATATTTTTTCATCTTTCTTTGGCGGTGGGAGTCCGTTTGGATCAGGTTTGGCTGTTGATACAATGAATGATTGTTGACTTTGATTGGTTAATAATTGTATAATTGTGTGCTTAAGGGGTTATGGCTATTTGAACAGGTGGTAGTAGTCGAGGTAGGAGACAGAGACGAGGAGAAGATGTGGTTCACCCTCTCAAGGTCTCTCTGGAGGACCTTTACCTTGGGACTTCAAAGAAGCTGTCCCTCTCCAGAAATGTCATATGCTCCAAGTGCAGTGGGTGGGTATTTGCAGAATGTGTTTGGTTTTGATTGATAATATTTTTATTGGAGAAGTCGCTTGCATTGCGTTTAGAATTATGATATTTGGTTAGTTTGGACATGATCTACTTTATATTTTTTTGTTGGTACACTGAATGTGTATTTTTTTTTTCATCAAAAATTAAATTTTAGGGATTTTTTTTGTTTAATTTAGACATTTGCCTGTGTATTGAGCGATTTAGTTCTTGGATTTAATTAAGTTTAAGGGAAGAATTCTTTTGTTTTTTGGGTTTTGAAGGAAGGATGCGATGAGTGTTTTTTTATTCCCTCTGTTTAGGACAATGATCACCTATAGTCTTCTAAAAATAATCTGACTCCTTTTTTTCTCCTCAGTTTTGGAAATATGTCATATATAACCTTGTGTTCATGAACGAAGGACTGAAAGGATATATTTTTTTTTTTATGAAATACAAGGGCTATAAGATGACATTATTTTTTATAGATTGTAAATAAAGAACGTTGTTATATTTACAGGACTAAAAGCAGAATCATATTTAACCCGTTGGATTTTATTGTTTGCATTATTGTTGCCTGTTCTACCCATGAGATTTATTATATTAGTTGTTTGTGAAACGTTTACAGCAAGGGTTCCAAGTCTGGGGCTTCGATGAAGTGTGCTGGTTGTCAAGGTACTGGTATGAAGGTTTCTATAAGACACCTTGGTCCATCCATGATTCAACAAATGCAGCATGCTTGCAATGAATGTAAGGGTACTGGAGAAACTATCAACGATAGAGATCGCTGCCCACAGTGCAAGGGAGAAAAGGTTGTGCAGGAGAAGAAAGTTCTTGAAGTTATTGTGGAAAAGGGAATGCAGAATGGGCAGAAGATTACATTCCCTGGTGAAGCTGATGAAGCGGTATGCTGAGATGCTGACTATATTGTTGCTGGCATTTAGTTGATAATGTTTGATTACAGAATTGATTTGATGAATAATGATTGTTTGTGTGTGCAGCCGGACACAATTACTGGGGATATCGTCTTTGTGCTTCAGCAGAAGGAGCATCCTAAGTTCAAAAGAAAGGCTGAAGACCTTTATGTTGAGCATACCTTGTCCCTTACTGAGGCCTTGTGTGGTTTCCAGTTTGTCCTGACTCACTTGGATGGCCGCCAGCTTCTTATCAAGTCAAA
>Ga0099825_1008650_pt1 | contig 11940 bp, 1 predicted proteins | sample SiratroredBW_FD_76838 | JGI IMG/M metagenome (GOLD analysis project Ga0099825, IMG submission 76838) | Root nodule microbial communities of legume samples collected from California, USA - Siratro red BW | ecosystem: Host-associated > Plants > Roots > Nodule | place: USA: California | collected...
ATATATTCATATTATATAGACTTTAACAATATAATATATATATAATTTAACATATATATTTTTTTCATAAACTATATATATATATATATATATATATATATATATATATATATATATATATATATTTTGGTTACTGGGTTATATTTCATGTATGAGTAACTAAAACTAGAGGGTATATTATTTTAATATTTAAATAGTCTATTAATTTTTTGAAATACATATACTTATATAAATAATTTTGAAATTGAGATCTTCTATAAGAATATATATGAGTTATTCTGTTATCTTTAATGTGAGGTTCAAAACAGTGGATGTGATTTTAATATTTAACGGGACTATAGTATGTTTGGATACATGGTGATTTAACCACACCATGGTTCTCTAAGATGATAAATGGTTGCATATGAATTGATTTTACCATGATTTACTATTCAGTAATCTTTTATCACCAAAACAAGCATGATATTGGTCGATCCATGTTCCTTGATATCCATATACATTATAGTATTGTGTTTATACGTATGATGCATCCTTGGCAATGGTGAAAACGATGAGTAACTTAACAATGTAACATTGGTACGGTAGGAATTCAAACTCCAATTTCCGTGTTCTTATATTTGATAGGTTTATTATATACGCCGGTGTTGAGGAAAAGGCAAGACATAAGATATCCTTTCTTACTATGTATGAACAAATTGAGTGTTTAAATATGGAGGGACATCGTGACCCATGTCGTGTGTGTTTTTATAGTTTGTTTAAGGGGAGTGGTACTTGAATCTGGTTTTTATATTCACAAGAATACGTGCCCAGCATGAAGTTTGTTTGATACTCTAGTTTTAAAATAGAGCAGCATTAATTTAGAAGAAAAGAATATTAAAAAAAAGGGTTGCAAATGGGTCGTGCCCACGAGTGGGTTTCGAGAGAGCAAGGCCCCTGAAAACCCGGATGATTAATTAGAAAACCCGAATACCTAATCTTAGTTTCATGTACTGCTGATGGCCTTGTCTCTTTCTGAGGACAGGCCCACAATGCAGGGTTGAATTTTTGGTACCTAAATATCTCTAATCAGTGGAATTTTACTTGTCATTTCAACTCACCACTTTGAGTCAATGCATGCAGTTCCTTAGCTGGAGCTGTCGACAATTATATAATATGAATGCACTTAATTACATAATCTATGTATGCCATTAATAATAATATGATCCTTCTTATATTATCATCATCGCTACAAAGTATTATTCATCAAAACAATGAAATCAGGAACGGTGTTGGTTCTCTCATGCAGCCCACTCAAAAATCCTAATAATGCTCACTAATTAAATGGGCTGTGAGAAGAAGTTTGAAGTGGGAGCCAACTTTTTTGCCCAGACTAGACAAGAAAAGGAAAATCACATGTCTTGCAGTTTATAAACGGCATACAATATGCTAATATACGCGAATAAAGCTTGTTTCAGTTTGGCAATTAATTCCCAAACACAAAACCAGAAACCGTGAAGGAAAGCACGAGTAGTTATGCTTTTGCAGGACAGGGTTTTTGGACTTCAGCTTCCGCTCTACCAAACCCCCTTATTCTCTGATTTCACTTTGTCTTTCTTTCCTTTTCTTCTTTTTTAGTTGTACCACTCGACTTTTTTTTCTTTCATTTCAATTTTTCTCCCTTCTCTTCTAATTAACCAAATAAACATCACAATATTCTATGTGTCTGTAACTGAACCCCGTTTCTATCATATTCCTTCTTGTTATTATTGAATGATGATGTTTAGTGATAACAAAAGCATGTTCCTTCCACCACCCCCATTTTGAGGCACAAAATTTTGGGTTGCCACCAAATCCTCCTCATTATGCCTATTTTTCAGAGCAGATTGGGATTCCAAATTCCAAACCAATCAGAACTCAGTGCTAATCAACGCCCCCAATAAAAAGAAACATAAAAACTAACCACAAAACCCAAAGCCACCTTATTCAATCCTTTCTCTTTCACTCTTGCTTCGAATTTAGGTTCTTAATTACACTATAATAATTAATTAGTGAACCGTTATTGATTATTAGAGAAAAGAAATAGAAGTCACATAGTCTCCACTTTGAGCATGGTACAGGTGCCACTCACAAACGGTGCCGATAACCGTTAATAAACGGTGAAATGTCAGTGGGACCAAACGGGCTCAGTGTTCACCCTTGTGTGTCTTGTAGTCTCGAGACAAATCCCCATGCGACCATGTTTCTCTACTTCCACTTTGCACTTGCAGCCTTTACCACACTCCATACTTCACAGCACTTGTTTATCTCTACACTATTTAAAACAAAAATATTATTACGAAAACCCTATTACTCTGCATGTTAGATATTAATTGCAAAATTGTTTTAGTTTTAAATATATTTACTAAGTGGATGAAATCTTACATGTCATACGTGCATGTCAAAGTCGCTCATGGGAACAAATTACTATCAAGATCCTTTGATAAAATAAACCAGACGCGATCTTTTTCTAGATCAGACAAAAAAGAATACTAGTGCTGTTCTTTTTATTGGCGCCCATTTTGTTGATTTTCAACAATAGAATAAACATTCGTATGTGCATTAGAGTTTGAATCAACAAAAGCAAAGAGAAATTATATATGTTAGTGTGTGTGTTTGTAAATGTGTGAGGCTAATTATGTGGGAGTGAAAGAAAGAGTGATAAGTTGGTGTGGACACATTCATGCGCACGTCCGATACACGTCTCTTTTGCATTAGTAAATTTGGAGTTTGGAATAATCTTGCAAGATATTTTGATTTAAGTAACTCAAATTCGAAAGAGGGCACGTGATATGCTTGAATATAACCAAATCTTCATCCTCAGTCAATAATATTAAAAAAATGTTCAAACAAACCAGCTGGCTGTCTGTTAAACAGCCCCACTTAACCTCTATTTTCTTTTTTACATTTTACTTTGTAAATAATTAATTAATGCGCTTTTTAAAGTTTAAACACTCCACACTATAATATAAACTTTTACAATTTTATTTTAGATATCTTATATTGATTTATAAATCGATATAAATGTTACCGGCATTTTAACATCAATGAATAACTAATACATAGAATACTACCTGATGTTTACATTGATTGTGACTCCATTGTACATCAGTTATCATTTACCACTGATATTTTACATTGATTAGAATTATAATTGATATAAAATATGTAGTCTTCTTTTCAAAAAATACTTTCTTTAAACTTTCTACTAGACTAATAACTACGTTAAGAAATTTGGTATCAAGACTACAAGAATGTTAATAACAATTACAAGAAAACACACAAAAATAGTTTAAATCTTGAAACAAACGAGGATTTAAGATAGAACAACTACAAATGAAAGTGTGCATGCGAGATTCAAATACATTTTAAAGACAAACATATAAGGTATTAAGAATGAACTACTAATAGAATAGGAACCTTAGGGGTGGAAGTAGTTATTAACACTTTGTTTGGTTTGGGATGGAAAGTGGAGAATTGATTTACAATGACTGACCCAGAGACAAAATAAATGAAAAAAAAAATGATAGAGTTTGATTTAATAGGATAATACTGAATCTGAGTAGAAAGTTTATTGGTAAATACGATTCATTTGATTTGATATGAATGAATGTTAGTAGTTTGTTTTTAGTGTAATTTACCTTTAGGAATATTTTTTTTTAAAAAATAGTTAAAAAATCTTACTTGTGAAAATGAAAATAACTTATTTCTTGAAAAATATTAATGATTTAAAGATAATTATAAAAAACTAAAGAAAAATCCAATACATAAAATTATTTTATGAAACCAAATGTTAGACATAGGGATAAATTACTAATTCATCGAATAATTTCTACAAATTTACCACTTTCTCTTCATCTTTCACTCCATTTTCCGTTTCAGAACTTTTCTTACAAATCATTAATCGCCCAAATCAAATATTCTCACAAATATTTTAAAATCCATCCCAAAAGATATTCATAAATAGTAAATCATGTTATGGAAGAATCTAAGGTGGAGTAGTAGCAACAATAAGAAGATGAAGTATAGAAAAAAAGGATTTCGTATAGAAAAGAAGAGTAGCAGTACAGTAGCGTGAAAGGAAGAAAACAAGAGAGTCATGACACTGTATCAAATTTAGTAGTAACTAATGTAAGTATTAGCACATTCACTAACTTATTATCAGGTTTAATTTTTTATTAATTTCTATTAACCAATGTCATTTTAATGACTAAATTTATTGATATAAAAAAAAACTTAACATATATGACTGAAATAATTTAAAAACCATATTCTTTAATCAAGGATTAAATATAATTTTTGTTATGTTTAAACACTAAAATTTATCCATTTAAAAGTATAAAGCTTTACTATATTTGTCTGAATCTGTAAAAACTAAAAGACAACGTTTTTAGTAAAAATATTCTACTAATCATAATTCGGCATTAAATCCGGTATCGGAGTTAGTTTTAGAAATCAAAAGTCAAATAACCAATATTTTGGGAAAAATGATTTATTAGCTTAGGAGAATTAAATATTACTCCACATTTGTGTTTGTGACTGGAGACATAACCGATGTTGTAATTCACGAACGCCTGGAAAAAGGTAATTCTTTTCGTGTCTTTAAACTCATAAATTCTGATTTTTTTACTCCTCTAAACGGTAAAGTGTACTTTTAAAAGTAAAGTGTGATTTTTACCATTTTTAATTAAAACGGTTAAGTAGTTGAACATGTCATGCACGGTGATTAGCAAAAAAAAAAAAGAGAGAATGTGATGGACAGCTAAGATTTCAAAAGTAAAAAGCCCTTAATCTATTATTTTTGTTTCTGATTGGTAACAAAATAGTGTATTTATATCCCCCACTAAATTACCTTTCAGTTCAATGAGATTATTTTGTAGGGACAGCAGCTGAATGCTGAGTTAGTGTTGTAATTTAATACATATTAGATCTTGGTCATGGATTTCTTTAAAGTTGGATTTTGTTGTCTATGTGGATTCATAATCCTTTTCCATGTTTAAAATTGTGTGTGTGATGAGTTTGAACCTTTTGCAACTCTTTTGCTTTCTAAGTTACAGTACCTCCCGTACTCTTTATTATTAACAAAACTTTTTGCTAATGGAAACTCTTCCAAATAGTATTTTAAGAAAAAAATTGTAATGAAAAATTTATAAATTTAACTCACTTTCCCTCACGTTTTCAGTTTGAGAACAACTTTATATGAGAAAGAAAAAGCTTAGCAAGGCAAATCTGATTCTTTTTTATCTCTTAGAGAAAACTGCATAATGTAGGTCTTTTACTTTTCTGCTCTTCTTTTGGTTTGGTTTACTTTTGGGAATTATATTCATTGCAATATGTCATCCAGGCAGCATCTTTATATTCGGAGAGCAAAAACTTACTTTCCATGAAAGGGAATTTTAATTTACTTATTTTAGAAGTAATTTTTGAAAAACAAAGTGTTTGATCTGATTGTGCTGCAATTTAACTATACTTGTGAAACGTGCAAAGGATCACGTGATAGAAATTAACGTGGTAAGTAGAGAAAATGAATCATCTCTATAAGTGTGACGGTGTGAAGTCTCTGCAAGTTGGAAAAAAAGGAAGTTATTACGTTTTGTTTGTCTGATATGTGATTTCTTCTGATATGGATCAAAATTATGACACACACAAAACCAACATCTCTTGCTTCGGGGAGAAGCTTATGGATGCGTTCTTAGCGAAGATAACATTTAATATCATTCCATTCTGTAATAATACTATTACCATTATTATTTAAAATTCACAACTCTGAGGCCTTCCCACCGTTACTATTTTTTTTTATCTTACATGGAAGTACGAGCTGCGTTCTTCCATCTCAAACAAAGAAACCAAAATAAAGACCGACAACATACTAATTAAAGCTTCAAATTATGCGGCAATTGGCCCATCTTTTTAGAATAGGTCTTATAATTCACTAGTTTATGTGTGGGAGTTATTACGGTAACGTGATCTGCTCCAGAAAAATTAACTATTTCTAAATTAATTAAAAATAGTAGTTCAGTTTATTCGACATTTTTATTTTTCAATTATTTTTAATATCAATTTAAATTTTGTTTGAAAAATATGTGTTGGCTTAAAAATAAAAATATTATACAAGAAGAATATTAAATTAAATAAGATTTAAGAAATATAAATTTATTATTATTATTATTAGTATTACTATTATTTATTATTATTATTATTCTTAGCAACCAATACTAATATATATATATATATATATATATATTTCATTTTTAGAGATATAATATTATTTATTTCAGTATTCATCGTATTATAGTAACTCATAAAAATGGCATACACAAACACAAAAAGTACAGTGTTAAAATTATTTCTCTTGATAAAAGATTGTATAATGAAAATTAAATTGTCGATATATTTAATGATTGTTCTACTACAAATACGGAGTATTATATTATTGAAATGAACTTTTAAATACTTTAAAAATATTTTATTAACATAAAACAAATAATTTTATTAAAATAAATAAGTTGTTTTTTGTTAACAAATTAATTTTTCAAGAAAAATTACAATGATAAAAAATTTAAATTAGTAGATATCTAGACTAAAAGAGTAGGTTTTGGTTTTATCTACTGTCAGAAACTGACAAGTTATTTCGGTTTTAAAATTTATAAGAATTCTATAAAAAAATATCTTATTTTAGAAATCTATAAAGTAATTAAACCTAATTAATAAAATAAACAACCAAACAACTGCTTCAATATAAACTGTTTTTATTGAATGTAATAACCTAAACTAAATCTATTGTTACACAAAGTAAACGGGTAATGTTATTCGAAAATTATGCTATCACATTAATAATTGAAATTAAAAATAAAAACATGATATAACATATTTTTTTTATTACCGAAAAGGTTATATATTGATCCATTTTTACCAAGTATAAAATATTTGAATTACACAATCCATACTTTTATATATAAAAAATATAATCAATCTCACATTAAATTTCATGATATTTTCTTAACTACCTTGAATATCAACTTTTACATAATTTAATTATTATATATATTATTTAATAATAAATATTTACATATTTTATAAATATATTATACGTTAAAATTAATTGGCTTTTATGAATCTTGTATAATTTTAAAATCATACAAAATTTTGTGGAGGCAATCTAATTAATAAAAACATAAAATTCACTAACTGAAATTATTAAACTTTTGTACCTGAAGTAACGATACAAGCGCATAGGAAAAAAAATTTAAAAAAGTGAGCAAATATTATGAAGCAAACGAATTAAATTGAAAACTAAACAAGAGAAGCTGGTGATGCAAATTAAAGAAACCATTCATAAATTAAGCATGTGTTTATTTGCATGGAATTGAAAAATGAAAATATGAAATTGAAACAAAAGAAGATGAAAAAGAAAATAGATAGGTAACAATAGAAAAGTTACACAGAGAAGAGTTAGAAAAGCAAGTGGACGCAAGAGTTGATGGTGGGTGGCAGCTGAATATTCAAGTTGCACAACATTAGCTAGCTTAGCTAGCGTTGAATTCGCTGAACCCAAAGGAGAGTGATGTGCCGGTCACACTCAATTCAAGGGCATCGAATCTCGTACGGACACACAAACAACGATATACTTAAATTCATGCACTCCATCACTCATTACTTTCACTCAAATTTTGAAAAAATAAATCCAATATTAAGAATCTTCGATTTTATGTTCATTCACTCGTATCATATCTATCCATATTTTGTTACTATCAATGAACTGAAAAATTAAGGTGATAATAGATGATGTTGTGTTGAAGGATCTTTAGAGGAGAGGGAAGAGAAGGACAAGGTTGTCTGAATTTTAATATAAATGAAAAGGTGGGACGCAACCCACCGAGTAATTTGTCGAATTCGGTGTTCTTGGCTGTGTGTCTGCCTTGGCTTAAACTTTTGTTTCACTTGGCTCAATGTCAATGCAGGTTGAGACTCATCATAGGACCACTTTCCAAGGATTCGTGACTCTTAACTCTGATTTTGTCTCAAGATCCACACATATATTGCTGCCTTGGGTTACCTCTCCTATATCATGGGATCTTTCAAAAACACACAACATTGTTTCAAGTTTGATCTTAATTTTATGTGAACATAAAAGGTCATTCACAAACACCAAAAACCGAAGGTCAACATTTAAATTATTTTTTTATTCCATTAATACATTTAAAATGTTTTTTTTTTCTTCTATATATCGAATGAGTAAAAATGTACAAACTTGAAAGAGCCTTTACTGGGTAGGAAGTTAGCAACGTATGATTTTATATTTTGGTAAATGTCAAATGTGTCCACTTGTCTAAACCAAGTTGCGTTGGATACCTCCTTATCCCATTCATTGATGCCAAGTATATATACTCATAGCGTCCCTTGTCTTTATGTAACTCAATTTTTGTTTGCTTGTATTAGTTGTCTATAATGAAATCAATAATATTCCAACTCCCAATTCTACTACTATAATTTATACTACAGAATTAGAAATATGTGTGCATTTGGATACAGATATAAAGTCATTAAATTGGTTTACATGTGAAGCTGTCATTTTCATGACCTTAGAAAAATGCTTTTATTATCATTGTGCAATTTTTCCACTGAAAAGGATTTTTTTTTCTCATAATGTAAAAACAATGTAGACCTTTATGATTTATTAAATGATGCATAGCTACACATGAGAATGATCATATATATGAACTTATATAAAGTAAACAAGTGTGAAATATCTAAAAGTAGTAAACCGAACGTTTCACTCTTAATTAATGATCACATGTTTTAGCCAAATTATTGGTCCATGAATTGAACCTCGTGAACTTATATACAGAACAAACCCAGAAACACTCGTAGGACGCATCAACCATGCATGCATTATGGATTTGTAATTTAGAGTGATTAGTATATGTTGTGAGTAAATCCAAGAACTAATATACACAAATCAAAGGACAGACCAACATACCAAAATTAGCTACACGTACCCTTCAGTTTTTCCTTACAAAGGTACACTCTCATTCCCACAACACCAACATGCAAGTCCAATACTTATTGTTAATTAATGCAATACAGGACACGTTTCGTTCAGCTTCTCTAGATAATTGTAGAAGTACCACCTTATTTATTAATTTTTAAACAATTCAAAATATGTCATTATTTTTTAAAATTAAATATATACGTTTATTTCGCCTTGTATTTATTTATTCAGAGGAATTTACCTAGATGAATTAAAAAAATTGCAATAAATAATTGAAAATTAGAGACCAGTAATGCATCGCACACAGAAAAAAAAAAAACTTATATTTGTGATTAATTCAAGGGATACTATAAGATATTAAGTTTGATATTTTTAGAAGAAAAAAACATGATTTTAGTAATGCATATGGATGCAAGTTTGATTATGTTTGAAATGTGGAGTAATGTTAACAAAAATAGCATTAATATATCTTCCTTGGCATGATATCACATCTATCTAACCACAACGGATGCCGCAAAAACCAAAACTGCCTTTCAAGTCGAAAACGGCAAGGCAGTCCCTCTATTTTTAACAGAAATAGTTAAATTAAATTGAATGTTGTTGCATTTATTTTTTATTTTTAAATATTTGTCGAATTCTTATTGAGAAAGCATATTCACCAACAGGTTCCTACGTGACACATAAAGACGTATATGCTTAGTTGCCTTATGAGAAGCCAGATCACTGGGGTTTATACTAAACTTTACAAACTATAATTTTTTTTGTCCTGTTTTTCTTTTATTTCGGTTTGGTTACTTCCTTGAAATAAAACCAAATTTTCGGCAACTTTGTTTTATGTAGTGTTTGCCTTTCACGTACTTCCATGTCTCTTCCATGGAGCCGGTCTTGGCTTCTAGCTAGCCCATAAATTTACGTTCTAATTTTGAAGCTCATTTTCTATTTTTTTTTCTAGATCTTATTAACTAGAAAATTTGAAAAAAATTAAGGTCAAAATTTCAATTCTTAGCAGTGGTTGTCTTCTTTTACAGGTCAAATTTTGAATATGTACCTATAATTACTTTTGTATCTTTCTAGCAGTTAGTTCACATGTCGGATTTTTCTCAAAAATAGCAACAAAACCAAACTCAATCAAGCAAGCCACTCGCATTATGCTAAGTATTATTGATTTATAATTTCAACAACTCTTTGCCTTTTTCTTTTATTGCACACTTAGTTTATTTTGGCCTAAGAAAAAACAACAAAAAATAAACAAACTGATAATTTTAAGAATTGTTTGATATATTTTTTTAAAAAATAATATTTAATGGGGATATATGCATTATACTTTGGTTTTGAATGCAATTCGGAGCATCATTATACTTTCAATAATGTTAGTGATGATGATAATTTTTTTTTTTTAATTTTAATGGTTCATTTTTAAACTAACTCAAAGGATGACTTCTAACCATAAGTAGTACTTATATAAAGAGGCCCCTTAAAATTAGAGAATTATTTGAGATTTTTCGGTAAATCCACGTCAATCTAGTTGCGATTGTTGGCTCCATATAGTAATGACTCTGCATGCTATTTTTTTCGTTAAAAAGATAGCAAGTTTTACTTTCAACTTGTAGTTATAAGTTAAAAACACAACTAAAAAAATTCTACCAAGATTTTAATTAATAAGAAAAATTTATCCTGTAACTGGACGAGTTGTTAGATGATAGTTAAGGAAAGATTGTTTCGGATGAAAATGGAAAGAGAACATTTGGTACATCTAATTAACTTATCTGCATAAATGTATTCAAGAGTTCTGGTGGAATCTTGTCCTTAAAAAGGTGGTGAGAGAAGGAAAACATTGAGTTGCCTTGTGATAATAAAAGAAAGAGAAGAAACATGTAGCATGATGAATTATATTATTAAAATAATAAATATTTTTAAGTTCGTTTATATATGTATATATAAGGAATTTTTCATATTTTATTATGATAATACTGTAAAATTATTAATAACAAATAAAATTATTTTACTTTATATAGTTTTTTAATCAAATAATTGTTTTTCTATTTATATCTCATGTCTTTCAATTTCTTTTTTTTTTTTGTGTTTTTTTACCTCGATACCAAATGAAGCATTATAATTTCATTTATTATGTAAGTTGAATGCTTCACACCTTCTCAGATATAGTAAATCGTTTTTTCTTTTTTTTTTTTGGAAAAATTGTTTGTAAGAATCTAAAATATTGTATTATATAATTATTTTTCAAAAGATTTTGTCTTTCAATTTGATTCCTACTCTTTTTCTTACATATAAAACCTATAACTAATTTTCTTGAAATAATTTTGTTGCAATTTTATCCAAATGAAAAATGATAATGATTTTAATCAATTATAAAGATAATTAATCATACAGATAATTGATTAAAAAAATAATTTAATCTCACAATTTCTCAAACATATTCATAGTATTGAATTTATTACGAGTGCGTAAGTATTTTTACGAGTGGTCCATTGATTTAATATCATAGTCAAATCGATTCGATGAATATTTTTTTTATCTCGTCGATAATACGTAACTCATGCTGCTTTCAACAGTTACACATTAAAAAGCAATTATAATTAGTTTAATAACCTCTATATTTTTCAAAATAATTTTGATATAAAAATAATGTAATTGCACAATTATTTTTGACGAAAATGAAAATGTAATTTGAAAATTAAGTTTGGAAATTTTGATCTAAAAACGAACGGTCAAACTGTGATGGGTGACAGATTAACAAATCTTAGTCAGCGTTATATGAGATTGGCATTCGTGTCCAACATCGTGGGTGTAGACGGCTCCGTAACTTAAGACATAGATATTTTTAATTTACGTAAAATTAATTAAATGTTTGGTTTTTAAATGAAAAGTAGTTTCGGTTAAAGAAAAAGAAAAAGAGTTATTAATATTGGTGGTGA
>Ga0099825_1008652_pt1 | contig 11940 bp, 8 predicted proteins | sample SiratroredBW_FD_76838 | JGI IMG/M metagenome (GOLD analysis project Ga0099825, IMG submission 76838) | Root nodule microbial communities of legume samples collected from California, USA - Siratro red BW | ecosystem: Host-associated > Plants > Roots > Nodule | place: USA: California | collected...
CTGCAATACATACTCTGACAGATGTCTCTAAATAGTAGTGCCCACTCAGAAGAAACCACAAAACAATCATATTGGCTCAAACGACCGAGTAGGTCTGTGATCACTATATAGAATCCATATAACTCCAACATGGGTATGCCCAATCTACCTATCTCCTCATATTTGCAACACTACAGATATGTCGACTACCGACATATTGTGCAACCCATGACATTACATCATTATATATGGGATTAATATTTCTTCTTCCCAGAGATGAAAAGTATTCATAAATCTATGTTTGTCAATTGTTTAAACAAATAAGTTCTTACTTTTAAGAATTGAATTAAATAAAATCTATACACACTCGAAAAATTATTTACCTAAAATAGGGTGATATATTCGCCCAACAGGTGGATTTGTATACGACAAGCATCTCCTAATTACTAATACATGTATGTTAATGCAATTGCTCTCTAGCAATAACCTTCATATATATGTAGGTCTGCAAATAATGTTAGATGAAACTGAAATCAAGATCTCACTCTTATTTACAAAGATGATACATCCAACTAGATACAATAAGAATGTCCTAGCAGCACCCACTCCTCATACATGTCTCTAAGCCAACTGAATCTGACCTATACACCTCAACATTGCCCCATCTCAGCATTTGCAAGATCTTTTTCTACTCCTAACAACTTCATCAATATATTGCACGCTCCAATGTAGTCTAAGGTAATGTAAGTCGGAAACTGACTCACAATAGGAACATAGAGGAGAAACGACACATCGTCCAATGCGTTTGTCATCTCACCAATTGACTAATAGAACGTATTAGTGTCCTTATGTCATCTCTCAACAAAAGCGGACAACAACCTCTTGTCCACAACATCATACCCAATGTTATACAGAGACAATAATCCAAAATTAAGTACATAATCATGTACTTCAGGACAAGGAATATCAAATCAACCAAGTAAAATGGTTACACATTTCAAAACCAAACTACCTTTTTAGCAAAACTAGTTTGGTAGCATCCAAATTGAGCAGGTTGAATTTTCTGCTTTCAGAATATATAACTCTTTCTTCCTCCTTTAACTAGGTAGCAGCCAGTAGGGATACTGCAACCGTTTGAAAAAGGTGTAACGTGAATTTCCACAAATGACATTAATGTTAAGTACATTAAAAGAAAAAAAGTCAGATTTTAATAATTCTAAATTTAGAGGATTAGAGTAAAATGTAATGAGAATGAAAAGTGTTAAACTCTAGAGGGATGAGAGAAGAGCTGAAGCTGAAATTGTGTTTCTGAAATAGTACAAGTGTTTTATTTATATTAAGAAAAAGAAATCAACATAATAAATAGAAGATATTTGATATTCTTTTTTATTAACGAAGATATAATACAGGACCAGAGCAAACTTTCCTAATAATACAAATATAATCTATTATTTTGCGATGTAGTTTGGTTCATTTTAGTTAAAAATACATGTTTACGGAACCAAACATAAACCAATTTTTATGTTTTGGTTTTGATCAATTTTATGATTTTATTGCATATATCATGATGAATAATTTGATCATCTACTTGACTATAATCAAATATTTGTTTCTTTCATCATTGTTTATAATATTCAACCATTTGCTTACAACTATTAGTAATTTTTTTTTTAATCAGCTAATGAACAACAATAAAATACTAAGGCTCGGGAACTACTTATGCTTTTACAACAAAGAAAAAATAAAAACAAAAATAGTTGTTTTATATCTATATATTGTAGCATAAATACTATATCTTTCATAAGCCAGTTAAACTCTTTGTTCATATGTACAATATTGAACGAAATTCAAAACATACACATTAAGATAAATTCTCCTCACTAATCTTTTATTTTGCTTTAGCATTTCTCTCCCTAGGGATATTAAAGAAATCCTCCTCATGACTATTATTTTGTCTTAATTTGACGGACTCTTTATCCTTTCACTAATCTTTTATTTTGCTTTAGCATTTCTCTCCCTAGCGATATTATAGAAATCTGTCCTCATTACTATTATTCCAATTTGTCTTGATTTGACGGAAAATTCACATATTGATTAAATAAAAGCATAAATATAGATAATACTCAATTTTTAAATACCCACGTTGATTAAATACAAATATAGGTATAAATAATACTCGATTTTAAATACCTACATATTGACTAAATACAGATATAGATATGAATTGTACATATAGATGATAGATGAGGGATAGAAATAGGCATGCACATATCAACCCGTCTCCATATCCATCCAATATTTATCTTTATCCTCCTAAATTACCAAAACATATTTAATTTATTTCGTAATTTGAAAAACTTATTAACTTTTCTTTGATTCTTGAGTTAATTTATTTTTAAAGCACACAATTATAATTTATTTGATATTTTAATTATATATTCATACAATTATAATTATTGATATTAGAAAACAACACATGTATATCCTTTTTAAGTTAAATTATTTATTCATGTAATTTTTATTTCTTTTTTGTAAGAAAATATTTAGAACATAAGGAAGCAAGGAAGCCGGCGTGAATATACCTGTTACACTAATATTTAGAACATAAGGAAGCCAGCGTGAATATACCTGTTACACTACCACGGGAATGAGTATAGGACAAAATATTCATACTTGCTAGATATAAAAACTAGGGTGAGGATGGAAAAGTGAAACCAACCGGTCGTGACATCATCCCTACCCCAAGGCTTAATAATGTAAGCTTCAAACTACAAGACTAAAATAATTCCTCTTCCACCTCATTCATATGTTAAACTTGTGTTCCTGCGACAAATTTATATGTATGAACTATTAAGTACAGTATATTAATATTTAAATAATTAATTTTGGTTTGATTTAATTTGTAGCAGTTAAGATATCAAACTTTGGTTTGGATCAGTTTCAAGATGTCAAACTGCAAACCGAACTGCTCGATTCTAAAAAGAATATTCAAATCGATCCAATAAACTTTAGTTTTAATTGTTTCAGGTCAGTTCAATTCTAAATACCCATGCTTAATTATATAGGATCAACTCTTTATTAGTTAATTATAATACTCCCTTTTAAGTTGGAGAATATAAGTTGTATGTGCCCTAAGACTTAGTAAATATGTCAGTCAACTATACGTTAAATTAACAAATTTAGCAGTAATATCTTTGGACTCCAATTTTTCTCTTCAGAAATAAAAATCCCGATTGTTACATAGAGTACAATTGGTAACTTTCTTCAAAATTTAACTATCTCAGGAGTTGTTTTAATCATATAGGTTGGACTCCAATTTTTCTCTTAAGAAATGAAAATCCTGATTGTTACATAGAGTACAATTGGTAATTTTCTTCAAAATTAAACTATCTCAGGAGTTGTTTTAATCATATAAGGTTAAGTGATTGATGTTATTAAAATAGATAAATAGGTATAAAATTAATTCTTTTGTGTGAAAATACATATAAAGGAATGTTTTAATGTTTATTTATAGATGATAAAAATAACAGAAATAGTAACAAAATAACAAAGAACAGGGTTAAGCCCGTTATATTCAACACTCCCTCTCAAGCTAGTGCATATAAATTATATGTACCAAGTTTGTTACAAACATAATCAATCCTGAGTCTCCTTAAAGATTTTGTGAAAATGTCTGCTAATTGATCATTCGAATTAACAAACTCGGTCTTGATGTCTCCAGATGTAATTTTTTCTCGATGTAATTTTTTCTCAAACAAAATGACAATCAATTTCAATATATTTAGTCCTCTCGTGAAAGACGAGATTTAAGCTAATATGAAGAGCAGCCTGATTATCGCATGAGTGTCCATTTGAGTAAACTCTCCAAATTGCAATTCTTTTAGTAACTGATTGAGCCAAATAAGTTCGCAGGCAGCTAAGGTCATCGTTCTGAATTGTTTTCAATATTTCAATCTTTTCTTAATGAGATTAAAAATCAATTTGGTGTTTCAATTCGAATCTTACAGAGTGATAATGCTCGTGAGTATCTTTCTAGTCTTTTACGACTTTTATGAAATCTCATAGCATTCTTCACCAAACCTCTTGTGCTTATACACCTCAACAAAATGGGGTAGTTGAGCGCAAAAATAGACATCTTGTTGAAACTACTCATACTCTTTTAATTCATGGTGAGGTTCCTCAATGTTTTTGGGGTGATGTTATTCTTAGTGCATGTTATCTTATTAATCGTATACCATTTTCAGTTTTAGAAAATAAAATTTCTCATTCTATTTTATTTCCTCATGAGTCTCTCCATCTATTACCCCCTAAAGTTTTTGGGTCTACATGTTTTGTTCACAATTTTAGTCCCAGACTTGATAAATTATCTGCTCGGTCACATAAATGTGTCTTTTTAAGGTTCTCTAGATCTCAAAAAGGATATAAATGTTTTTCACCCTCGCTTAATCGTTATTTTATTTCTGCATGTTACCTTTACTGAATGTTCTTTTTATTTTAAGTCTTCATCTTCTACTCTTGTGTCTTCATCTAATCAAACACATATTCCAATTGTATGTGATTCTCCTGTCATGTCTAATGTTCCTACTAAGTCGTCGTCAAACTTCCCAACGTCCATCAAGTGATTCTCCTCTGGTGCCAGATCTTCCACCCCCTCCGGCTCCGATAGTTGAACCTAATCTTCCCGTTGTCATTCATAAAGGTATACGTTCTACCCGTAATCCATCTCCACACTATACTGCCTTGAGCTATCATAGACTCAGGTGCCACAGATTATATTACTGGTAATAAATCTTTTTTCTCTTCTTTGTCTACCTCTAGTCATTTACCCTCCATCACCATGGCTAATGGTTCTAAAGTCTCATCCCATGGTGTTGGTACTGTTCATCTTTTCCCTTCTTTGCCTATTGATAATGTTCTTTATGTCCCTAGGTCACCTTTTAATTTATTATCTATCAATCGTCTCACTCGTTCTCTTGATTGTATTATTTCTTTTACCAAAGATTCTGTTTGTTTATAGGACCGAAGTTCGGGGCAGATGATTGGCACCGGATGTGAGTCTCATGGTCTTTACTGTTTATGAACATCTGCTCATGTTGGCATGGTCATGGACTCTCCATCTCTTCTTCATGCTCAATTAGGACATCCTAGTCTTGCCAAGATACAGCAACTCCTGTCCAAGCAACTCCTGTGCCACCTTCTACCATGGATTCTACTTCATCTAATATCTCAGGTCCACCGGCTATTTTCAATGAATTTCTTAAATGGTATGAGGATCGTCAAAACTCTGGTTCCACTGCATCTGTTGCACATATAGGTATCTCTTTTGCTAGGCTCACCCACTCCAATTCTCTTGGTCCTTGTGTTCTAGGTTCTGATACCATATTAAAATAGAAAAATAGGTATAGGATTAATTCCCTTGTGTGAAAATACACAAAGGAATGTTTATTTATAGATGATAAAAATAACAAAAATAGTAACAAAATAACAGAGAACATGGGCTAAGCCCGTTATATTCAACAGATATCATTGTCCTGTATATTTTGCTTCTGCATTTCTTACTTTCCTATAATATTGAATTACCTTCATTAAGAACATATTACTCCGAAGTGAAGCGTCAATCGCTTGGTGACCACTTTGGGTTGGATAAAGCTTCCCATAAAGACTTAGAAATAGGTATAAAAGATAACAAGAACAAAGCTTCCCATAAAAACTTAGAAATAAGTATAAAAGATAATGAGGACTAACAAGTATAATATAAGATCGACAGTCAATGATAACTAAGGTTTGTATAATGAAGAGAAAGGTTACGGGTGAAACTTACACCTTTCCAAATAACAATAGGCCAATCATATTTTGAGAAGACCAAATCAAATAAGGGAGATGGTGTCGGATGAAACATGACCTCTACTATATCATTATTTGTCAAAGAATGATCATGTATCGGAATATTAATTAATACACTTGAAGTAGCACAATATTAATTAATACACTTGGAAGTTTGCACAGGAGAAGCATCCGGAGTTAGGACAATAATTTGGTGGTGATGAAGAAATGGGGGAAGTGACTGCTTATGTCGTCAATAGAATGAATAGTTGTATAATAGGAGTTAGGGCAATAATTTGGTGGTGATGAAGAAATGGTGGGGAAGTGACTGCTTATGTCGTCAATAGAATGAATAGTTGTATAATATAGAAGAGACTAAAAGAAAGAGATATCAGCAAACACAATATCTTTTAAAGATAGAAGAACATTTGATACCTTTTTAGAGTGATAAGCGAGGACACATTTGAATTACCGAGGGAGAAGTTTATCAAGACAGGTTTGAGGTTATGTACAAAAAGATATGGTACCAAACAAACGTGAAGGAAGAATGTATAGAAATAAATGAGAAAGAAGGACAAAATGAAGTAACTGATCATTAAAGACAAATGATAACATTCAATTAATGAGATAACATTGTAAGGATAGATCCCTTAAAAATGGTGACGAGAATGATTGTGAAGTTGTGCCGAAAAGTTTCAATAAGATGTTTGCTTTTGCATTTGACTACTCAATTTTGTTGAGTATTAGAACACAAAGTTTGATGAAAGATTCCATAAGATGACATGAACTACTGAAATTGATTACACAAATATTAAAGCACGTATGGATATACCAAATGTTGTTTGACTTCATTCAGAAAATATTTGAAATATAAAAAACACTTCTAAGATTCTTTATTAACTAAGCCTAAGTATATATAGAATAATCATCAACAAAAAAACAAGATATTTAAAACCAGTAGGAGTAACACTACGAGAAGGAACCCTAAAGAAAATGGAGAAGAAGCTCATTTATTAAAACTATCATGAAAAGAGTAAAGAATACGCAATTCAATGTAGTAGACAAATGTTTTAAACTTGACACCATCTTTTGCAATTTTTCAGCACAATCAACTTAACTATAACCTGATTTCAGAAACTCAAATGAAATAGATAGACTCGGCCATGTTCTCATTCTTAATACTATAATATAGTCAGAAAAGATGGCAGAATTTATTCTAAAGGTTTATGTGGTGAAGACATTCTTTTGGACAGTTATAGGAAACAAATTAACTAAGGAGAGGAAAAGTAAATCGGTGTAGCACCATCCAAACCCAGTGTCCACCAAAGAAAAAAGGTGGTTGCTAGCGACACGAGAATAGTGAAAGCGAACCTAGGAGAAAGGTTCAAGAACCTCCAAAAAGACAATTGGCCCACTGTGCCAACACAGCTTTAAGAAAGAATGTGACACTATGTTAAACTCTAGACAAGAGAGAAACATTAATTTGAAACCATGTGTTTTTGAGACACCTAGGGTACTATTTATATTGAGAAAAAAAAATCAATACAATAAATAAGGAAGATTTGTCATGCTTTAGATATGATACGAAAATAAATAAAAATAGTCTTCATATGCTTTTAATTATATACGATCAGTTCTTTATTTCTCTTTATTTTATAATTTAACAAAAAGAATGGAAATGGAAATTATAATTGAGTTAAAAAAAACTTCCCATACTCCTAGGGTAATATAACTTTATCACCCTTCACCATTAAAATAAAAATGAAGTAAAACAAAGAAATCTCAAGTCAACGTGTATCCATACTAAAGTTGCATCAATGAGTTAAGAATCATATTATGTATCGAAAATTCTACATAACAGTGGAAAATCACCAACACAAAACACAAAACTAATTTCCATTCCGAGAAAAACTTTTAAATCTTAAGACAAACAAACTAATAGGATTCAATTACCCAAGTTCATTGTAATCTACAGACATGCATTAAGCAAACTAAGTTCTTTACACATCCTCAACATCAGAAGTGAAACGGAATAAGGCACAAGATGCAGCCGAGTTTGAATTGCAAATAAACTATTATATTGTCAGAAGCTGAATAACTAAAAAGAAACACATAAAAGCTCCTGGCAGGAAGTCAAAGAATTGCTCGAAAGAGCACAAGCTGTCAATAATATCAATACAAAATTAGTTAGCCATCAAATTTAAGATAACTTGAACATTTGACATGTCCAATCAACAAAAGATCTAACAGCCAGACTCTAATTCTGGAAGTACACTCACAAATATGCTCACAACAGTCCTTCAGCAACTTTTAGGTATGATTGAATTAAAGGAAAGAAAATACACAGGAAAAGTGACACAGCCGATGAGTAAAGCTTAAGAACGGAAGAGAGAACTCGACAGTAGCAAAGACAGGACGGTATCAGGGAGGAAGGGGGCTAATTCGTATCGCAGCTTCACACATAATAAGCCCAAAAAGAACTGGAAGTCCTGCATCGCATAGGGATCTGAATTAAGGAGTAAAGCCTTCCAAGTCTTCACAACCAGCAGACCAAAACTTAGGCTTTTCATAGCAGAGGTAGATCCAACTTCAAGAGATTGACAGAAGCAAAAATGCAAGAAAAGGGGAGTGTTTCATGTGATGAGAAGCCTGGCATCATGTATGCATGAATAAGTAGTACAATGTGATGGTACGATGATACGAGGAAGAGGAGACTGACAGAACGGCACAGACCATCAAGTAAGTGGAAGCATCTACCATATGGTGAGACTGGCAGGGAGTTAGCAGAAGACATTCCATTCAACCTTAAGGACAAGGTGGATTCTTTAGGGAGGGGGTTGATAGGGAGCTAAGACCTCCTATTAGGAGAGTCTACCGTAAGAGAAATAAGGACTCGAGATGAGGCTATTGTATAATTGTAACAGAAATAGTAACTACTAACATTCAGTTAGTTATTAGCTAGGTGGAAATTATAACAAAGGGGCTAAGAATTAGGTTCACAGGAGGAAAATTAATCATTGTCATGGAGAGTGCAGGTCTCTCAAAAACCTGTGATTCAGTTACATTACATGCATTCAATGAAGAATTCTTCTTTATTCTTCATTCCCGGATCGGTTATTAAAACAGAAACGAAAACACAGACTCCAGTTACAAAACAATTCAGTAATACCAGGAAGATATATGTGAGATTAAATTGGCACCGAAAAACTTCACGAGATTCAAAACAGACATTTCACTTGCCAAAATTTTAAAGTGTAAGAAAATGTGAAGCTTGAAGAAATTTAACAGTAGTAGACTTACACAACAATTGATGAGAGGCGAGGCTAAGATAGAGACGAAGCATCTTGCACAGTCATTGGGAGATACACATCTAGACCATGAATTGCTTCAAGCTGGACCATTGTTTGTTTAATAAAAGGGGTTCATTCAGCTGTTCATGCTGCTGCAGGATGAAGCAGATCAGATCGGAATTGTAGAAGCAAAAATCACCAAACAAGACAACAAACGGAGGATAGTCAAGCAAGCACAGCAACAAAGCAAAATTCAGGTCAAACAGACCAATCGCACTTTAGCAAGATTTGCAAATCAAAGAGGAGAGGGGGTCAGGGATTGTCCAAATCAGATGTCCCCCAAAAAAATATCCACACACGCACATCTCCATAATATTTAAGCCGCCATAAAATCAAGGATAAAGCACTATTCAACTCATTGATAGTCTTGCATACCTATATCTACAACCAAAATCATTTAGACAATGATATGGGTGTTAGAGAACTCTAGAAAAGTCAGGCAATCAAAGAAGAGCTATTGATAAGTACCCCAGTACTTACGAAACCCACCTCCAAAAGCTAGCAACTAAAGAGAAGAAGAGCTATTGATAAGTACCCCAGTACTTACGAAACCCACCCCCAAAAGCTAGCAACTAAAGAGAGAATCAAACACTTAAACACTCCACCACCACCAAGCATCCCATAGTACTCAATATAAGTTCCTATCAGACAATCACTGACCCAAAAGCTAGCAACTAAAGAGAGAATCAAACACTTAAACACTCCACCACCACCAAGCATCCCATAGTACTCAATATAAGTTCCTATCAGACAATCAGACAATCACTGACATACGATCCCTTCACCAGACAATCAAACAATCACTGACATACGATCCCTTCACCAGAATCTTCCTCTCCATCCAAACTCAAATTCATTCCATTGACATTAACACCACAACCACAAATCTTCACCCATCCAAACTCAAAGTCATTCCATTGACATTAACACCACAACCACAAATCTTCACCCATCTCCTTTTCCGCAAAACTCTCTATACAATTTATCAGAAAACAACAAACCAACATTTCTTCATTGCTAACTATATCATTTTAAGGCCTAAGAAATTTTAAGGCCTAAGAAATCTTTATTTAAAGCAGTCTTTCCAACACCAAGTAACATGGTTAAAAGGGATTAATTGTGCAAGTGGTATGCAACGGTTAGGAGTAAGGTAATAATTGCATAGAGAGGGAGAGAGAGAAGAAGCCGTACACAAAAGCCAATATCCCAATGAAATCATGACTAAATCATCTAAAATAATTTCATCCTGCTATGACCAAACAAAAGTCTATTCACTATATGTATTGCCTTGTCTTCAAGATCAATTAAAGAAAGGAACAAAAATTTTGAACAAACCTCAAAATAACAACAGTTGCCAATTTTGCTAGTTTTGAAACCATCAATGTTGGGAAGTTTCATCATCTCTCATTGTTACAAACTCTTCAAGCAACTCCGCTGTTTACTGAAACACAGAAAGAAGTCCATGACCAACTGAAATTGCACAGCATGATACCTAATAGAAGTACAAGCATAAACAATTTACAAATTCCTTTCCATCTCATCTCCATATCCTTGAGGCTAATTTTGCTCTTCCCTTTCGCATAAAAAGACAGTTTGAACAATACATTATAAAAAGACAGTTTGAACAATACATTGCATAACTTCCCACTTAAGACTAGCAATCATAACAAATCAATATTGACATTATTTCCTCACTAATTCTGTCATTCAAACAATACATTGCATAACTTCCCACTTAAGACTAGCAATCATAACAAATCAATATTGACATTATTTCCTCACCAATTCTGTCATTCAACCGGTAGAGCTACTGACATTATTTTCTCACCAATTCTGACATTCAGCCGGGTAGAGCTACTATTTCTCACAAGCATTCCAAAAGCAAAAGCATTCCAAAAGCAAAAAAAGACGAGAACAATACACCCACACAACAAATACACCCACAACAAAGTCATTGTCGCCATTTCACAAATACACCCACAACAAAGTCATTGTCCCACAACAAAGACAACAAAGTCATTGTCGCCATTTCACAAATACACCCACAACCAAGTCATTGTCCCACAACAAAGACAACCAAGTCATTGTCGCCATTTCATGCCAAAGCAATAGGTTTATAATAAACATAAGAACAAATATTTACTCTGTAGTTCTGCGAAACAAACTCACAATTAACAAAACTCATACCATTCATTAAGCATCCAGGGTGTACTGAAATAATTTATGAAAATTGAAGGAACAAGTAATCAATTAAATTCAAGTAAGAAGAAATTGAGATGCAATCAATCAATCAGAAATCTGTCCACAAGGAATATCTATCTAGCACATATATGTACACTGTGAGAGATTTCAATGACATTTAAGATGCAATGTTTCATACAACGAAACATGGAACTACAAAAAATCCATTGCACATATATGTACACGTGTGAGAGATTTCAATGACATTGAAGATGCAATGTTTCATACATTGAAACATGGAACTACAGATCCATTGCAATGTGAAAAGGCGCTTATACTACATTGATCCATCAAAGATACTGTAATGGAGAGAAACTTCACTCTAAGATACATTTATGATTAACTCATTTAGCTAGAGAGCAGAGCTCGAAACTTTATATCTAATCCTACGTCGAACCAGTAAAGGATTCAAACTAAAAAAATTAAAAAAAAAAAAAAAAAAAAAAAAAAAGGTTTCAAAAAAACAATATCAAAAAAAAAAAAAAAAACAAAAAACCCAAAAACACCCCCAACACAACAAAAAACTCCCCCACCACCCCCCTCCCCC
>Ga0099825_1008657_pt1 | contig 11937 bp, 12 predicted proteins | sample SiratroredBW_FD_76838 | JGI IMG/M metagenome (GOLD analysis project Ga0099825, IMG submission 76838) | Root nodule microbial communities of legume samples collected from California, USA - Siratro red BW | ecosystem: Host-associated > Plants > Roots > Nodule | place: USA: California | collected...
ATAAAATATTTTCTTTGTTTATTTGCTTTGTATTTATAGGCATTTTTATAAATATACTTGCTCGTTTTTATTATTTGATGGGATTGTTATCTTAATTGGGAAAAATAATACTTTAGAAAAAAAGCCATACTTGTTTCTATCAATTTGATTAAAGGTTATTAGGATGGGCGTTGCGGGGTGTTAGTACCTTCTCCGCACGTAACCGACTCTCGAATCTTGGAATCTGGTTCGTAGACATTTTTTTTTTGGTTTTTCTATGATTTTCCACGATAAACTGTAGTGGCGACTCCAAATCTCTATTTAATTATCTAAATATTTTTTAAAACAAAATTTTGATCGCCCCGTCGTGATCCCGGTTGCGACAATGTTCACTAGTTAACACGTGAAAAAAATTTCAACAAATTATTGATAAAAACATTACTACAAATAATATTAATATTAACGATATAAATAATCATTTCACATGAAAAAAAATATTACAAATATTAATAAAAAATATAATTTACATTTGCTAAAAAAATAGTCTCTTCAATATTAATTTAAAAAATTTAAATTAATATTAAGTAAGAAATAACAATAATTGACAAAAAAATAATTTTAAAAATTTAAATAAAAAAACTCTTATAATCATGAATGAAAAAATTCTAGTCAATATATATATATATATAATATAATATAATATAATATAATATAATATAATATAATATAATTATGTTTATAATAGCTAAGTTATAACAACGTCCCAATTAAAATTGAGTTAAGAAGAGAATAATAAGAAAAAGAATATTTTTTTAAAATTCTTATATTTTAGATGAAATTTAAAATAGTTTAATTTTATGTAATTTAAGTACTTTCCAGAGATTTTAGCTAGAATTTCAATTTTAATTTCTTTCTAAAAAAATATTTAATTATAAAGTATTTCAATTTTTTTATAAAAAAATACGCTCTTAAAATTCCCAATAACCCATTATAATTTTTTTTTCATATGATTTCAATAAAGCATGCATTGCTATTACTCCATATGGTTCTTAATATTTGTTATTTTATAAGCCAAAATAGTGGTCTAATAACCTATAACCTTTTTGCAAGTATACGTGATAGGTGCAAAGAAGCATGCACGATAAGTCTATACTTGTTGCAACTTATGAAGGAAAGCACAAACATGGTTTTGCTTGTCGTGATTTACTCAAGCTATCATCGTCTACACCCGAAGCCTCAATAGTGGATAATGATTTACCTATGGAAAACATGTCGAACGACATGAACGTTGAACATTGACCTTTGTCTATGTCATCGAATTCAAACAGATGTAACACTTTGTGATGAAGTTAAACAACAGAAGGACGGTGGCAATAACTTTAAAGTTGAAGTGAATTAACCTCAACAATTCAAGTGCACGTGTTTGAAGGAAAAAATCAACAACCCTCTCGTTTTGTACTCCATGGCAGAACACAAAAATGTAGGTTAGGGAAGGTTAATATGAAAGCAAATTTCTATGCAAATATCTGTTTTTCATATTAATTTTTAGATTTGCTTAAACTTTAGAAGTAGGTGTTACATTTATTGTACGAGTACCATGGTGGGTAGAAATTATGGCACCATATCTCTGATGAGAACACTAAATGAAAGTCACGGAATTTTTAATTATTGAGATTTTCATCCATTAGGTTTGGGGCCATTTGATTACAAAAACACAGATTCATGGCAATATTGATTAATAATTGGTATTTTTCTAAATAAAATTAGCAAATAATGACGCACACCTGGGGTTGGAACCAGATAAAAATTATACTTTATTTAAAAAAAAATTAAAATGCATTATTTTTTAATTGTCTCTAGATTTTCGATTGGTTATACCTTTTAAACATCATAAATATATCAAAACTACGACTAGAACTACTCTATTTTAGATTAATACCTTTAGGAATGAAATAAAATTTTGGAGTTGTTGTTATTTTTTTACATTTTACGAATAATATATTTAACCAGTCTTTGGAAATCGAGTAATCATTTTAATTTCTAAAATTACAAAAAGAAAAAAAGTCCTGTTAAAGTTAACATTTAAGACTTAACAAAGAGCCTTAGTGGATAACAAATTATAAAGTTTAAGAATAATTTTGTTTCCTTAAATTTAAAACTAAAGTGAAAATACTAATAACTAAGACAACGTTAAGCTAGCGTTTTTTTTTTCTTCCTATCATAAATGAAACGAAAGGTTGGTAACTGGACAATTCAAACACGTAATAACCTTGCTTGGATACGCATAAGTAAACATTCATAAATTTTATGAAATGCTCATAGATAATATATCTAATAAAATATTTAAACATGTTTTAAGTTTTCTAAATATAACTTTGTCTCATTTTATTTGTAAAAAAATTATATTTGGACAGCTAACCATTTTTAGTATTATTCATTTCTTATTAATAACTAAAGTTAATTTAACTTTTAAAATAAAAAATATTAATTAAAACATTTAAAATAATAATGAAAATCAAGATTACGATATTAGTTTTAGGTGCATGATTCAATTAAATATTGCATTATTATTTTCTATAAATAAAATACTTATATATATATATATATATATATATATATATAATTTTTCAGTATATCATGAAAATTTATTTTATACTACTTTAGTTAAATATGATTACCTTTCTAAAATAATATTACTTAAAAAAATAGTTACATGTAATTTTATCATACATTATATAATAAATTGCAGATTTTATTTTATACATAACAAATATTTTGTAATAAGATATAATTAATATATTATGAATGAAATTATTTTTTATATCACTTTTTTTAAGTTGGTAAGATAGAAAAAAAGAGAGAATAGTGATGATCTTCTCATATTAAATATATATATATATATATATATATATATATATATATATATATATATAAATATATGTTACAACTAGTAATTTTAAAATATATTATTTTATATAATTATTTTACAGTTTTCTAATACAAAATAAAAAATTATTTGGGAAATTTGTTCCGAAGATATTAGGTTCGTTTGTTTATTTTTTTAATGAAGTAATAACTTATTAGTTACTTTTGCTTGGTAAACTCATTGAAAAAGAAGAAGTAAGAAACGTATTTTTTTTTTTCATAAAATTGCTTCTGAAAAGTAGTATTATTATATATATATATATATATATATATATATTTATATATATATATATATATATTCCTTTTTACAGTATTTTTAAAGCACAAACAAATATGCTGATTATAAACCTTTTGCTTCCTGATATCCAATTAGTAATGTTGGTTTCTCTTGATTTTTTTTCTGCCCCTTTCCCACTGATTAAAAAAATCGTATAATGTTATAAAATATTTTTTATTATGTAAAATTTTAATTCTAATCAAAGAATGTAACGTTTTTCCTTTTTAATAAAACAACTATATGCCAACAGCAAAGAACAACAGATAACACCACGAATCAAGCAAAGTGTTTTGTAATTATTGATTTGACATATTTTTTTATGCAAAATTCATTTTCAGACACTTATTTTTTTTTAATACAATTATGTGATGTTACGTTGGACGTTTGCAATGTCTATGGGCCCCATGAAACAGGTACAAAAAGGATGTTTATGATAACACTATTATATTAGAAAATATTGTATATTCATCATCTAAGGCAAATGGAAATGGCATAATTAACACAAGTGTACTTTTCACAAGAAAGTGTTCATTGGCCCTTTGATTTATTTATTGATATTTATATTACTAGCTAACCAAAACCACCAATACTTTATTTTCTTTTTCTTAATTTCTAACTAAACCTCTTATTAATACCTAAACCAATGTCCATTCCCTTTTACATACAGCCAAAATAAAGAGCAAATTAGGAACCATCTTGTCTTGGCTGCTGGGTAATATGTACTAAAATATGTTTTGCCTCTTGTTTAGCATATTTGAAGTTGTTGGATGAATAATAATAAATCATACGTTAAGAAAGTTTAATGCTATATAATGAAATAGAAAAAATATTATTATTATTACACTATAATCTTCATTTTCAGAGTAAATAGTAAAAAGAAAGTCATGAATAATTAACAGATAAGTATAGTGCAGGGGTGGGGGATAGAGAAGAAGTATAATGAAGAGAAACCTCAGTTTTCCCTCCAAAATCTGAAATAAAGGGTCTCTGGATTGAACTTTGAAGTTGAATCGATCGTTATCCTAAACCAATTTAATGTCAACCAAACAGAAACACCTCTTCTTTAAATCCCCAAATCTTAAATTTTGTCCCTTCGCTCACTCACACTCTCTCCACCGTCGGTTACGTATCGCCGATATTCTTCTCGCCGACCAAGATCACGACGGCGTCGATTGCATGGACGACTTCCGAGAAACGCCGTCGAAGAAGTGCTTTTCGCCTCGCAGACTCGTTGCGACGTTGCTGGCGCCACTGAGGCCGGCCAAGGGGGTCCGACTTCAGCAACGGCGGCGTGATGAGACCGGTGATTTGGACGCGCCGCCGTCGCCGACGAATGAACTAAGAGGAAGCGATGATTCCAGTGAGAACCTCTGGTTATTTGCGATTTCAATTTGTTTATTGTTAATTTTGATAATCTTGGCTTCAAAAGATACGTAACTGTTACTGTGTGTGCTTAATTCCTTTGATTACCGTTAGGTTTGATTTCGTAATTAGTCCTTAGTTAGTTGTACTACTGTTGACCGTGTTTTTTGGATTTGGTTTTAATTATGAAAATTGGTTAATATTGTAGATTGTATGTTTATGAATTGCTACGTGATTCGTTCATTGCAAGGTTGAAATCTGTTCATTTGAAATTGAATTGCATTGCATTGTAACGAATCACATAGCAATTCATAAACATATTGGTTTTCGATATTGTATGGAGATTCTGCGTGAAATCTGTTCTGTTCCAAATAACGGTTTATTCATACATCACTTTTGTATAATTGTATATAATATAATTCGAGGTTCAGCAATTACTAACATTGTACGTGTAGGACAATATAATTCTTTCCATGGGGTTTAGGGTTTAGAATTTTCCTTTTGCAACTGAAATTCTTTTCTAACTTTTTGTTTTGTGAATATCAATTCTACAGATACATGAACAACTGATGATTTTGTTTCTGTTATAGCTGAAAAAGGCAAAATTAGTTTGCACTTTTACTTATTCATTGACTTTGTTCTTTTCATTCTCTTTACACTTGTGCAGTTTTCCTTTTCTCCTTTTCCTGGTTTTTGTTGTTAACTATATGATGTTGCTGATGTTCTGCAGCGGGACAGTTACATGAGAGTGATACATCTTTTAAGCTTGGAGTTGGTTGTGGCTTGCTATATATTCTTGCAGCAAGTAAAAATGAGCTCGGCAAGATGGTTGAGCTGCGGAAAGAAATGGAGGTGCTCCTTCAAAATGTGAAAGGGGAACTACAGAGTAAAGATGCGCTTCTTAAGCCATTGAAACAGAATGACGCTCTTGCCCTTTCCATGACCGATATTCAAGAAGTTTCCAGCTCTGATAGTCACATTTCTATTCATTCACAAACACAGTATGTTCAACCAGAGTCAAAAAGAAACATGGTTCCCAATAATTTTCTAGAATGTGACATAAGTGAACAAGGTGAATGTGCAGAAGAAATAAATGATCTCCAGGCAGAATTTGAAAATGAGTTACTGAGGTTGCAGCTGTATTTGGATGGAGAAGCTGGATTCGAAGATGCAAAACAAGAGGGAGTCAAGGTAGATTGTTTAATAGTTGGATTCCTACTAATTACTTTTCCTGACGCTGGCAATGAACAACTTTGTTTCATTGATTTATAATTAATTAAGAAGGGAATAAATTTGCACCAGTTAGATCCCAATCAAGTCATTTCTGCTGTTGTTTCTTTGAGGTATGTGTCAACCAACACATTGCCAGGAAACTATTACATGGTTAGTACAACCTGCTAGATACTTCAACCTTTGAAATATCATTTTGAGAATAATCTCCTTAATCAGTTGAATGGCAACATCTAGATGAAGCTTCACTGGAAAGCCCTTGTACTACCACTAAATACCGTTTCTAGATACGGAGGCTACTCTTGGTAGAAGAAGCAAATGAAATTTATACTATTTTTGCGGCTATATGCTGCATTTATTTTTCTTGTGCTTGTCCCTTTTTTGTAGGTTGTAAATACTTCTGTGTTACTTTTTACTTAAGTTATTGGTTATATTCCAGAATGGCTGAAAACAGGAATTTGCAGGTAACTGTTAAGGACTCTAGTTCAAAAAGCAGCCATAGTTCAAGTTTTGGTGAAATAATAATGGAACCTCTAGGAGCAAGTTATGACGTATCATTCGGAGTTCCTCCAATTGAACTGGAGAGAAGGTTGCATGAATTGCTTGAAGCAAGACTGGAAGAACGGATAACAGAGCTGGAGTCTGCGTTAGAATGTACCACACAAAAGCTTATGAAGAAAGACAAAGAGGCTACTTGGTGGAAAGACACCGCACGACTTCTCTCACAACGTGTTCCTGAATCTTCTCGGTTTACTTTTCCACTTGATCCTGAGATTGCTTTAAAGCTGAGTAAATTTGTAGGATAGTTTTTATCAGTGTGAAGTCAATTAAGCAACCATAATATTGTTGATTAGTACAATTTAATGAACCGCTGTTATACGTATATACGTCTCAATTTTTTTTTTTCAAAATTTTGGTTTAGCCCTCTGGAGTTAATAATGTTTTGGAGGATTATTTTAAATAGGTTTGGGATTACCAATAGTAGAATAGAAATTGAAGTGAATTAAAATTATTTTCCATTATTACACTAGATGTGTGGGCATTGGAGCCTTTTGTGATTTATTCTTCTTATTTTAAGATTTAAGTTGGGGACTGGAAGGTACTGCAGTGAAATCTGTTGGATGTAACAAAACTCTAGCTTTTGATTCCCTTTCAGTTTTTTTTTGTAGACAACCATCTTGTTCAAAGAGTATAATTTTCTTTCTCTACCGAGACTTAATTGCATAATGTTCACTGTAAGCAAATATGTTGGAACTCAGTTGTCAAATTTGTCATACAAAAGCTTATTTTTTATAGTAAAGTATTCTGAGATAGTGGAGGCCGTATTGTAATAAGTTTATATCTCTTCTATTGTTTACTTCTGAAAAAAAGTTTTCCTTTCCAAAATAAAATTATTTTTGGTTATGATACAATTCAATACTACACTTGAAAAAAATTCCATGCATTGACAATTTTTGCCGAATTTCCCCATAAAAAAGAAATCCGATATAGTATTATCCTGTGGCTATCAATGAAACGTTTGGTATTCACATGAAAACTGAAAAGGAGAAAAAATGAACGAATGGAAGATAAGAGGGTTTCGTGCACCGTGGTTACGCCACATGCATTGCTGTGGCTCAAACGATTCTCTTTCTCTTCTTACACTTTTTGGTTATCTTATATTTCGAAATTACATTAAGTTTCGACATTTTTCCCCTATGTTTGTCTAATAAAATGTCATATAATATTTTATTGAAAAAAAAGTTGTCGACCAAATTCCAAACTCTAAATAGTAGTGTCAATGGATAAATTTCGATAAATAAATGCTTAAAGCAATTTTGACATTTTGGCTCCACGGTGATGCATACAATTAATACTAGTAGAAAAATATTTTCACAACTACATATTGAATGATATATATATATATATATATATTATTGTATATGTGATAAAAAAATATGTAAATTTAAGATTTAAAAGATAGTAAGAATATAATAAAATTTAAAAACAAATTAAATTTTAAAATGATAGATAAAATTAAGTGAAATTATGAAATATTATAACACTTATGGATAATAATTGTAATTATTAATTAATTTAAAATTAAAATAAAAAATAAAAAAATATTTTATTTATTTATAGTAAATTTAAATTGGAAAAAATTATAAAATTATTATTTGAATTAAAGTTTATATTTTTAATTTGCAAAAAACAATTTAAATAATTAATAATAAAAATAAAATAAAATTGTTGAGGTGTTTTTTTAAAATAAATATTAATTAAATGATTTAATATTAAAAATAAAGGGTATATTTTCAAAGTTTCACGTATATGTAAGGATAAAGACATCATGGTAGCCTTAACCAATGAATTGACCTTGCCGCTTAACACGTACAACGAGACATTATTGTTTTCTTTGTGTTTTCTAATAAAACGTTGTGGTTTTCTGTTAACCGGTGTGTGTTTTCTTCCATTTGTGGAGTCTTCAAACAACAACATGATGCTTCGGTTCCTTGTGTCGCTTCTGGTATTGGCAAGTTGTAAGGATAGTTACAAAATGGCGAAAGCACAGTACACATTAGATTCATTGAGAGCGTCTTTGGTTAGAGAAGAAGACACCATCATATTTGCTTTGATTGAGAGAGCCAGGTTTCCTTTGAACTCCCCAACCTACAATCAGAGTTACACTTCCCAACTTCAAGGTTCATTGCTTCAATTCATCATTCGCAATACAGAGGCCATTCAGTCCAAGGTACCTTTACTTCGCCTTAGTTTATTAATATATAGCTTATTGGTTTTGATACTAAGGCTTGCCATTTTGTTTTTGTTTTGATTTGATGGTATGTTGCAGGCAGGTAGATACATTAATCCTGAAGAAAATCCTTTCTTCCCAGAAAATTTACGATCCTCGGTTGTACCACATTACCCCTTCCCACAGGTAATTTCGAAAACTGCTGCATGATTTGCTACTTAATTTGTGGAAAAAGGACATACTCAAATATTGTTTTTAGTTTTTGCATCCTGCAGCTGCTTTGATTAACATAGACAACGACATTTGGAAACTGTACTTTAATGTGCTGCTTCCAATGTTTGTTGCTTCCGGTGATGATGGCAACTATGCACAAACTGCTGCTGCCGATCTCACATTGTTGCAGGTGAAATTTCCTGTCGAAATGTGTTTTATGAGTAAGTTAAAGAGTGATGTTATGCAATACAACATTTATAATATCAAAGCAGTTTCAAATTTTATTTTAGCGAATGTGTTTTTGTATAGCCCGACGAGAGAATTTAGAGTTGGTCGTGAGTTGCCACACCATTCATTTTGTTCCATAAAATATCTGCAGGTCATCTCTAGAAGGATTCATCGTGGAAAATTTGTAGCTGAGGCCAAATTTAGAGAAACTCCTCAAAGCTATGAGCCTTTAATTCGTGCCAAGGTATGTATATAATGTTTTCATTCTTAATAATGGTAAAGATTTAGTTTAGTAAAAAGTCTATATTGAAATTTTCTTAGTCTGTTTAGAAGTTATAGGTCCTTTGGATCTGGTAGACAATCTAATGGACTATCTACATATATGATATGATAAAAAGCGAGTAATAAAAGATCTGGATCGAAGCTTATGGCTAGACCATCCGATGTATTAGTTTGACTTTCAGCGTTAGTTGGCATTTTCAGCTCTAGCTCCTATTTAGATTATTGTGCAATTTAGAGTTGAGAGTTTACCACTAAGATAAACTTTGTATTGGGTTCTCAAATTATTTTTTAGTGAATTTTTAACCTTAGACTGAATTTCAGTCGAACCATGTAATTTTCTTTGTGATTCTTTATTTAGCTTCTATTTGTGGGGTTTCTTTTGTTATCTTCTAGCATTTATGATTGTTAGATGATGCAATGAATTTGCGTCTATTTCCTTAAATAATTATAGTGGCTAATGGCTAGCTAGTGATGGAGAGTTTCTTGATGCTAATTAAGTATTCTTCATCTTCTAAGACCAACAAGGAGTGAAGCTTGTGAATACCGACCTTAATTTCAAGCAAAGATTAGGCTATTGGTCATCACAGGTTTTAAATTTCAAAAGCAATTAACCTCACAGTTTCATCACAATCTTTGTGTTGTGCAGGACAGGGAAGCATTGATGAAATTGTTGACATTGAAGAGAATTGAAGAGATGGTGGTGAAGAGGGTTGAAAAGAAGGCCATGGTGTTTGGGCAGGAAGTAAGCCTTGAGCATGATGTCAAGGGAGGAACATACAAGGTTGATCCGTCAAAGGTTTCTCTATTGTACCAGAAATGGTTAATACCCCTCACAAAAAGTGTTGAAGTTGAATACTTACTAAGACGCCTCCATTGAAGCCACTTCGACGCAACAATTTAATAAATTAATATCGTGTTATTGTTAATTTAAATTACCAGTTTCTTATTTGGTCGTTAGCCAAAATATTATGATGCCGGTTTAGAAAATAATGTTATATAACATTTAAGAAAGTTCTGCATATGCTTGGATTATGCAAAGAAGTGTTGAAAATTTTAATCTTGCAAACCATCAATTGTTGATAGGTTGCTCATATTTAGTAAAAACAATATTTTACTTTATTTTATTTTCTACTATTTTGTGCTACGTTATACACATGATATATGAAAAAGTCTAATTGTGTTGACTTTATTTTAAACTAAATTCTCAGTTTAAAAAAATTTTAAAGTAAAAATGAGTATGAAAATTATAAATAATAAGGGGATTAAACATGTCCATTAAAATGTCAAATAGTAGTAAAAACAATACTCTTAATTTTTTTAAAAAAAGAGCCAATGGTCATTTGTCTAAGAAAAATGTTAATAATTACTATTATTAGTATTTAGAAAAATTGATAGGTTATTACTTTTTTAAAATTTTAAGGATAATTACATATATTTTGATTTTTAAATAAACATTTATATAGGTTAAACATCCAATTTTTAAAGTATTTTAAAATATAAAAACATGATATAGTGGATCTCTTATAATATCCAAATAATTGTAATCCAATTTCATTTTTCTATAAGCGATATCCCTTAATATCACCATTATGTTATGATCATACATTTATTACTTCTATATCACTCCTAAGTGATTATTAAAAATAAAGTTTCATCACTCTTTATTTTTCTCACTTTTGTTTGTTTTGTTTTTTAAAAGGAATTTATTTTGTGAATTTGTGTTTAAATTTTTAGGATTATTGAAAAATGATGGATTTTGGAAAGGTCCAGTAGGTAACTATGATGGGTGGTAATGGTGGAGATTTGAATGTTAGGATTTGAGGTCATTTGAGTAGGTGTTGGTTTGGTAATGATGGTCGAGATATTGAATATAAGATTTTATTTAGATACAAGGTTATTTGCTACATATTGATGTTTGATTTTAAATTTCATTTGGTGAGTATTGTTGGTTTTAGTGACAACTCAAGACTTTGGTGATTTAAAGCAAATTAGACAATTGAGATTTTTTAAATTAATAAAATAATTAAAATTATGATATTTTTTTAAGTTTTTTAATGCAAAATTATCTATTAAATTATCACAATTAATTTTATTTAACATATTTTTCTAATAAACAAGATAATAAAACTAATTCATTTAATCTTTGTTGATATATTATTAATCTTAAATCAGATTTTATTAGTTTAGGTTTGAAAAAACTTTTTTTTGAAACAACTAATACTAAAATTATTAACATTATTATATATGCTAGATGTACATTTGGAAAAAAAGTTATTATTTTTATATAATTAAGAATGTCAATTGGTTTATATTTTCCAATTCTATAATCTCCTTTGAGATATTTAATCATGAAAATAAATCTAAGTCATAAAAATCTAACAAATTATCATATTTCAAATATTTTTCAAGATTTAGACATTTTTTTAAAAAAAATACATAACTCAGTGACTTTAATTTTTTAATACTAAATAAAAAAACTAAAAATATCTTCATATATTTTAAATTCAAATGCAGTTTGAGTGTGGTAATGGTTTTATCTACAATACATAAATAATCAATTCTAGAATGAGACTAAGTTGAAAAAAAAAAAAAAAAAAAATTATTTTAAGGGAGATAAATTTAATTTATGTTTTTTTGTTGAGAGTGTTAATTTTTTATTTGGTTTGTGAAATGGTGAATAGGGAAGGGGGTGTGGGGGGGAATAGTGAAA
>Ga0099825_1008658_pt1 | contig 11936 bp, 7 predicted proteins | sample SiratroredBW_FD_76838 | JGI IMG/M metagenome (GOLD analysis project Ga0099825, IMG submission 76838) | Root nodule microbial communities of legume samples collected from California, USA - Siratro red BW | ecosystem: Host-associated > Plants > Roots > Nodule | place: USA: California | collected...
CTATAATAAAACATAATAAAAAAAAAAAAAAAAAAATAAAAAATACACAATATATATATATATAAATATATATATATATATATATATATATATATATATATATATATATATTACTGTAATAAAATAAATATAAATATATTTATATAAATCTACATTTACGTTTAAACATATAAATATATATTACTATAATTATATTATTGTAATTAAATAAAAATGACAGAGATACCTTCCATCTTCCCAAACCGTTGAAGTGAAAGGATGAAAAGAAGGACTACAAAGGTCTATCAATGAAGGCAGAAGCTTTCAAAATGCTAATGCTTTAAATAAAAAATGTGAGCATTGGACTGATCATTGGCCACGCTAAGGCCATTTAAAATTTCATTCAATGCCTCATTTAATTAAAGCTTCACACACTCACAGTGCCTTAATTTACAAAGTTCACACCTTCACATTGTTTTAATATAAAACCCTAATGCCGAGGACTACAACTTAAAAATCATGCTAAGTGACAACTTAAAAATCGCCACCTCAGCACTATATTTAATATTATCATGATTTTTAACTCTCCCCTGATTCACATGTCGTGTTAATGCTATGAACGTATGTTGTACCAATTCAAATTAAAAAATGTATCTTTAACCGTGATTTAGAATTTATATATTGCAACGTTGAAATGAAAAATTTCATATCCATTCTTCTTCAAAATTCCATACCCATTCCTCTTCAAACTTTGATATACATTCATCACTCAAAATCAATTTCAATAGATTCTTGGAATGTTAGAGGAAGTTCATTTGTAATCACTCAAAACTTTGATATACATTCATCACTCAAAATCATATATATTTTAGACGATTTTAGTGAAGAGGATGATTGCGAAGAATTATAATCAAATCAACCCCCTATAGTTTATTCTTCTACACAACAATCTCATTCATTCTGTCGAACATCTCAAAATATTCAGTTTCAACTCAAAGAACACGTGTTTTCATAATAAAGGTGTTACTGTCACTGTCATCAAACAATATAATATCGGCCAGGGATATAACTTTGTAATCGTGGAGTCCAAGATAGACAGATACGTTGTACAATGCATTAATTATGGCAATGATAGTCATTGGCGACTTAGAGCCTCTTTCAGTAAAGTTCGTCAACAATGATAAATTAAAAAGATAGAAGCACCTCACACCTATTTGTCAATTACTCTCTCTCATGATCACATAAATTTCGATGCTTCTGAAATTGCTGTCATTATCGTCAATTCAGTTAAGTTCAACCTTTCAATACCGACTAAAAGTTTAATGGTTGAAATAAAAAATCAGTATGGTTATTGTGTGTCTTATAGAAAGGCTTGGATCACAAAACAAAAGGCGTTGGCAATGGAATTTGGTGATTGGGAAGAATCATATAAACATCTTCCGAGATGGTTACAAGTTCTTCAAGAAGCTGTTTTAGGTACGATAGTTCAATTTATAGGTCATCCAAACATTGTTGATGGTGTTGCTGACGAAAGCACAAACATCTTAGAGCGTGTCTTTTGGTCTTCTAAGCCTTGCATTGACAACTTCAATTATTGCAAGCCTATTGTGCAAGTTGGTAGGACATTCTTGATCGAAAAATATCACGGAACTTTATTAACTGCAATTGATCAAGATGGAAATCGCAACATTTTTCCCTTGGTTTTTGCCATTGTTGAAGGGGAGACAAAGGATGCACTTATCTGATTTTTTCAATTATTGCACACCCACGTAACATATCAGTCAAATGTTTGCCTTATAACTAATAGAGGAAGACCAATTTTGTTTGCATTGCAATCTCCACTGGTTGAATGGGAAGGAGATGGATTATCATTAGTCTATTGCATCAGACATATCACATCCAATTTCAACAAAAAATTCAAAAATGATGAGTTCAAACAACAATTAATTAACATGGGTAACTTTTCTCATTACTGTTATTATGTGCATTAAATATTTCATCTACAAATTGTCTTTTACAAAATTTATCATTTGACATTGTCACAGCTTACGAGATGAAGCAACCAACTCTTATTGCCAAAGTGTCTGCAATGCGTTCACAAATCTAGTAAGTAGTGTCTTGGATAGATCAAATACTGCTAGAAAAGTGGACTCAATCATTTGATGGGGTAAGTGGTTTGGCCATATGATAACAAATTTGGCATAATGCATTAACTCTATTTTGAAGGATGCACACCCGCTTCTTATATGTGTTATTGTCAAGATTATATTTGAACGAACAAAAAATTGGTTCGTTGAACGAGGCACAAAGGCAGAGTGCATGTTACGAGTAGGTCATTTTTATTTGGAATATATTACTGCCATACTATGCAAAAATGAACAACAATAAGTTATGTGCATTAGGCAGAAATATGATAAAAAAACTCAGAGTTTGACGTGCAGGAGATACCCACTCCCCAACTTCGACGTCGACCTATGACATACAAAGTCAGATTAAATGACTGGTAGTGTGATTGTGGGGAGTTTCAAGCCTTGAGACTGCCTTGTCCACATGTCATAGTTGTTTGTTCTCATTCTCATCTACAATTAGGTACATTTGTTTCCCCCATCTACAACCTTCACAACATTTTCAAGGCCTATGAAGTACAATTTCATCCAGTTCAGAACCAAGATTATTGGTCTTCTTACACAGGTCCAAATATGATACCCGATCCAAACATAAGAAGAAAGGAAGCTGAAAAACCAAATACTAAATGTATACATAATGAAATGGATAACCCAATTCCCAATAGGTCTAGAAAATGTTCGTATTGTCGAAATCAAGGTCACACTAGATCAAATTGTCCCTATAGATAGTAATTTGTCAATGTAACCGATAATTTCCATTTCAATGTGTCGCAACTGCGATCACAATAGGGACGGCGATAAAAAACAATTAATTTTCAAAAGAGGAGTTGTCACCATAGCTTATTATGAAAAACTATGGAAAAATTAAGAAAAAGAAAATGGTATACAAAACCAGAATAGGGTTCAAGAGTCGGTTACGAGTATGGAAGGTATTAGCATCCTACAATGCCCATCCTAGCGGTCCCTTTAATTGAATGAGTAAAAAGAATGTGATTTTCTAAAATATTTATTTTTCCCAAAAATAGAAACAAAAATGTAAATAAAGAAAACAAAGAAAATATTTTATTATTTTTTTAGGTCCAATAAAGATTGACCTTGCTTTTTGCATATTCTCATTCATAATGAAAAATCAGGAATTACGTAGTTCTAATAGATAAAATGATTTGTTGGATTGATATTAATTTTTGGAATATTTAATTTTGGGGGTTTAGTATGAAGGTAGGGTGTGAAAATAGTGAAATTGCTAGGTTTAACGCCCAGGCTTTAGGTTGAAATTGCTAGGTCTAATGTCTAGGCTTTAGGTGACAGTGTCGGGTTTAATGTTCGGGTTTTGGGTGACAGTGTTGGGTTTAACGTCCACACTTTGGGTGACAATGTTGGGTTTAATGTTCGGACTTTGGGTGACAATCCCAGGTTTAACGTGCGAGCTTTGGATGACAGTGTCAGGTTTAACATCCGGGCTTTGGTGAATTGCTCATAAAATAGCCAAACAAAATATGAAGGGCTATAAAAGCCTAAATTCTCAAAATAAATTGTCATGTGGTATTTTTCATGAAGGCAATCAAACCGTGGCTGCATATTGTCACGTAAATGTGCTTTTGACAAGAATTAAAGAGAAGTGTGGCAACATACATATAAATACCCTTTAAATACCCTTAATTGTGGCTGTGTGGCTTCACATTGTATGCAAATGTGTTATGGCTTTTGGCAAGGATTAATGGGGTGTGGAGTCCACATGCATTTAAATACCCTCTGCAAATTGTTATATAAATGTGTTATGGGTTTTGGCAAGGATTAAAGGGAAATGGGGTCCACATGCATTCAAATACTTTTAAGGGAAAGTAGCCCACATTGCACGCAAACTAGACACGTGAATATGAATAAGATGAGTAATGTTTTGTTGACACCAATACGTGGTGTTACCTTCTTTTGACATTGTTTATGTGGCAAAAATATAATATTTTAATCTAGCGTGTCCAGTGACAACAATTTGAAACTTGAAATCCAAAGATCTAAAAAATTGGTGTGTTCACTCTCTTTGCATCCTTTCGCCTCCCTCCTCGCACTCACTCTTTCTACGTCCTCTCATCTCCCTCGTCTCATCTCTCTCCTCTCACCGTGATCTTTGTTCTCTGTGTTCTATATTGGTTTAGGGATCATCGTCATTGGCATGTTGGTTTAAGGATTGTAATTCATCAGTGTTATTACTGTGAAGGTGTGGTGGGTTTAGGGTCAAGGTTCCTCTTTTATTGTTGGTTTTACAGTTTTGTTCTTCGTTGTTGATGGAAAAGCAAAAGGTTCGATTTTTTATGTTTGATTTCCGTTTTGGGATTTGGGGTTTGTGGTGGTTGAAGTAAAGGTTTGTCTTTTATGTGATTTTTGATGGAAAAGGAAGCTTTTATTGTTGGTTTTACAGTTTTGTTCTTGGTTGTTGATGGAAAAGTAAAAGTTCGTTTTATGGTGTTTGATTTTCCATTTGGGGTTTGTGGTGGTTGAAGAAAAAGTTCGTCTTTTATAGGGTGTTTGTTGAAAAGGGATGACATTTTTTATGGTTTGTGATGTTTGGATGTTTTTGTTTCTTCTATGTATGGTGTTGTGTGTTGATTTGACATAGTCGACAAAGATTCAACTAAGGTGATTCCTAATTAAAGAAGGGGTAACCAAAGGTGTTTTGTAAAATAATATTAGTGTGTTGACATCACTAGGGAAAAATGTCACAACACACACAAGAGTCGTCAACTGTAGGACATGATACTGGTTTTGATCTTAGAATACATTAGGGGTTACCCATGTTTTGACGAGGAGACACCTCACTACAACTTTTGGCAACTAAATTTACAAGTGTTGATGAGGACCATTTAAGAATATTAAGTTCTTACCTTCTTCAGTTACATCCATAAGAAAGATGTATGAGTCTTTGATGAACCAAAATATGTAATATTGATACACCTGTGTGCATGAATACTGGTTCTGATATGACAATACATCAAGAGTTACCCATGTTTTGATGAGGGTACACCTCAGTACAACTTTTGGCAACTAAATTCATACGTGTTGATAAGGACCATTTTGGCGTATTAAGTTCTTACCTTCGTCAATTACAACCATAAAAAGCATGAATGAGTTTATGATGTACCAAAATATGTTAAATTGAGACACATGTGTCCATAAATACCATCTTTGAACTTGCAATACATAAGGGGTTACCCATGTTTTGACGAGGGGACACCTCGGTTAAACTTTTGGCCAATAAACGCAATCGTGTTCATGACGACCATATACGCAAATAAATTTCTTGACCAAATAATAATGATTATAATAATAATGATTAATCATGTATTCATTAACTAAATTATGTTTAATTGTCATACCTATGTGCATCAAAGCTAGTTTTCACCTAACAAAACTTCTGCAAGGGTTGTTCCTTCTATAGTGAAGGGATACCTTAGTTCAAGTTTTGGGCACTAAAGTCATATGTTTCAACATTTCACACATAATTTAATAACAAGTACCAAAATATGTACATGTGAGAATAAATTTGTTCCATTACATAAATTCATGACTTTTAGACCAATTTCATGCAGTCACAATAAGTTCATCTAAATTTGTTTCATTACATAAAAATAGCAATCAAATTTTACGACTTTTTAAATCCATTACATCAACTCTTGCAGACCTTACTCTTTTCTTAGGATATTTAGCCCAAGGAGTTCTTAATTTATGAGATATAATACACTTCCTCATTACATGTTTAATTCTTCCAACTGAACGACTATTGAGATTTGGAACAAATGGGGATGCTGATGGGGTTAGTGTTGGGGATGGTGTTAGGGATGCTGCCGGGGTTGTTGCTGGGTCGCCACTACTACAAAACACCATAGGTTAGTCGCCAAAACAAAAATGAAAGTGTCCTCTTATTACAGAAGGGGTAACCAAAATTGTTTTGTAAAATAATTAAGTCATTGTCACCTTATAAAACACCATAGGTTACCCCTTCTGTAATGAGGGGACACTTTAGGTCAAGTTTTGGCAACAAAAGTCAAATATGTTCATGTGTTTCCAAACCCTATTAATCACTAATCAAATACACCTAATCCAACTTTTGAGTTTTTTCCATAGAAAAGTGTGTTTCCTAAACTTCCAAACCTCCAAATCCTATCAGTTCACAGGCTATTACTAAAAAATGACTATTCGTGTAATAATATTTAGTTGTTTTCACAAATAAAATGTTTTTGCTTTCAACAATGCCGACCTAAACCCTAAAAATCAAAACTTTGCACAACGAAACAACACAAAACACAATAACAACTTACAAAAACGATTAGCAGAAGTTGTTTTCACCAATAAAACGTTTTCACTTTCAACAATGTCCATCTAAGCCCTAAAAATCAAAACTTTGCATAATGGCACAACAGCATACCTCAACGCACAAAAACATAATAACTACTTACAAAAATGATTCGCAGAAGTACCCAGACGACGTCACAGAAGCAGAACCTCAACTTCTCGTCGTCAAACAAGCAACCGTAACTCTCTATTTGCAGTAGAACACAAGCTCTCACTTTTTCTTTTCCACTCAGATCTAATTTGAAAAGTTTCACGGCATCGTTTTGTATTCCCTAAACAAAACCAATTTCAAGATGAAGGGAGAAGATGAAATTACCCTTCTTCATTATGTTTCCCTCAATTGACGAGATTGTCCTTGCCATGTACGTTGATTGGATAAAAATACCCCAGTGTCAAATGGGGGTTAAAAAATGTTGGTGTCAAAATAACATTATTCAAATAAGTTATGGCAATGGTTAAATGAAAGTGGGTGGCACGTGAATGTGGATGGAATATTGACAAAAGGTAAATGAAAGTGGGGCCACATGCAAACTTGCACGTGAATGGTACAAAACATTGATGATTGATGGCAATGGAAACACCAATGGGCATACCCCAAACTTTTGGCTTCTTCGTCATTGGCACCAAAAGCCAAATCTCTACTATTTCCAAAAACCACGACACCATAATGGTATTACTAACCCATTTCGTGGTGCTAGTCCAATAAGCAGCTTTCTAAGTATAATCTTAAATCCAAGTCACCCATATTTATCATCAGGGGGACATAAGTTTCACCCATTAAGGGCTTCAATTCCGGTGAAAGAAACACACTCAAGGGCCAACCAAAGCCATCATGTATACCTTATCAACATCTGGACACTCTTCTTGATTCACCTTAATGCTAACAAACCAACGGTTCAATAACTTGGGTAACCGTTGCGTCTTCGAAAGAGTCAACCTCCATAACATGACACCAGTGACAAGTGTTGTAGCCAATATATAAGAAAATAGGCACATCGCACCTGCATGCTTTAGCGAAAGCTTCTTTGCTCTACGTATACCAATCAACAAGGTTATATACGCATTAGAGAAGATAAGGACTCTATTGGGAAAAGAGTCGGTTTGTGTAGTTGTGGAGGGAATGAGACAAAGCCATGGAGATGGCAGCGTGGTGCAGGAAGATGGCAATGTGGTGCGTGGAGGTGGTGGCGTGAGGAAAATGTGGGACTAGTTTTGTTGACTTGGCGTGGTTTGTGAGGAGCATGGTAGCAGCATGGAAGGTGCGTTTGTAGGTTAAGGGTGTTGTGGAGGTATGGTGTTGTAGAGGTGCATGATGGTAGGATGGTGGAGGCGTATGGCGGTAGTTGCATGGTGTCGGTGGGAGGTGCATGGTAGTAACAGGTGTGCCCAATGTAGGTGAGAGAGGATATGGTTTTGCATGCTTACGGGGTGTAATGGAGTTGCAGGGTGTGAGGTTTGGTGGTTTCCGATGGGTGTGCAGGGAGGTGCATGGCGTCATGGTGCAGGTGGCGTTGTGAAAGAGTATGACAGCAAGGTGCATGACGAAAACGTTGTGGAGGTTAAGTGTGGCTATATTTCATTTAATTTTGGTGTTACGAAGTGAATGCATATTGAAGTGCATGATACATCATGAGAATAGAGTACAAGACAAAATTTAAAAAAAAAATACTTGAAAATAATCTCATTTTCTTGTTTTTCATTTTTTCTTTATTTATTATTATTTTATTTTATTTTTTATATTTTGTTTTTTAATATATTCGTTTTATCTTTCGTTTTTTAATTATTTAATTATTATTATTTATTATTTATTATTTATATTATTTATATTTTCATTTTTTTCTTTTTTAATTATTTATTATTATTTTTATTATCTAAAACTATTGGGATAAATTAAACCTCTTTTTTTAATCAGAAAAAACCTAAACTAATCAAGTATATTTTTTATATTAATATTTTTTCTTCACTTTTATTTTGATTATTATTTTTTAATTATAGACACATTTTATTTTCTTTATTTTATTTTTTTATTTATTTTCTTTTTTTATTTATTTTATTTTTTAAAATTATATTTACCTAGATAAAATCGGATGTTGACATAATGTAAAATAAAATTTTTATTTTAACATTCCATTTCAAAAAAATTATTTAAAAAATATATAATATTTTGAGTTTCTTTATAATAAAATGATCCATAGTTCTGTTTAGTATTTATTAATGACAAAAATTAATTATAAATAAATATATAATCAATTATTTATGCACTTTGAGGTAATTTGTATATTCTACTTTTAAATTGGTTTAGGAAACTATTTTAATATATATTTTGCTTGAGGAATGATATCATTGATGTTTACTATTTTTTTTAAATTATAGCTGTGGTTATTTTTATAAAAGAAAAAAGAGCGAGCAGAAGTAGTTTTAAAAAGGAAAAAAAATCTAAATAAGTTTGAGATTTTTTATAAAAGAAAAAAAAAAGAGTGGAAATAGTTTGGGAATTTTTTATAAAATTACAGCAAATTTTGTTTTAATATAAAAAAAGAGCAGAAGTAGTTTTAATAAGGAAAAGAATCTAAATAAGTTTTAAAAACTATGCAGTTCAAATAATTTAAATTTCACTATATAAAAAACATCTTTTTTGTTTAACTACCTTTTACATACATTTTCTTCATAACATGTAACTTTTCTTCATAGCAGGTAACTATTTTTTGATTCAAATTAACTTCACATTTATTTTAAGATCATGTAAGCTTTTAAGCCATCCTAAACCACCCACCATTGATGTCTCTGAAGATTCTAAAACCTTTGTAGGTGGACCTCCTTTATCTTAAAATCTTAAAGCTTGAATCACATATACTTTAGACTCAAGTTAAGTCTAATTCAAATTATATCGAGAAAGTTCATATCTAGATCTTATTAAGAACAAAAATAAATGTTGAGATTTTATCAAATTTTACTAGTATTTTACTTTTTTATATTTTATTTATTTTCTCATTCTACATTATAAACAAATTTTATTTGAAAAAAAATGTAACATCATCTAATTTATTCTGAAATAGTCCGTTAATTATAAATTTACTTTTAATAAATTTTATAAAAAAATTAAATAAAATCATATAAAATAATCTTAAATTAGATAATAATTTTAATCCAACTAAAATTGTACATAAATATTTTGTGATCGGTTGAAAATTTAAATTTAATTAAAAAACTTACTTACCCATGTGATTTTTTGTCAGAATTTTAGACTATTATTATATTTGTATAGTAAATTACATATCGCAATTAAAACACGTAATTACGCATGCGATTTTTTTTGTCAGAATTTTGTATATTACATATCGGATACAGTGATTCTCAGTCGATATCTAATTCGTCAAATTACGCGGTGTTTGTATTATTTAACAGTCCCAACGGTCTTCATTTTTACCCATCACTAACCCTCATTAATTCCCAAAGGCTATTTCAGTAATTTCCGCGAAAAAATTAAAAAATACGGAGGTGCAGAAATAACTTGTGGATGTGTAGAAAGAAACACGCCGAAGGCGATTGGGCAAAGATTCGGGTTTTGGCAAAAACTTTTAGAATTCTGTTGGAAGAAAAAAAGTGTGGAGATACCCAGTTCACGGAAGTTAACTTTTTCGATCATAAAAAGGTGTTTTGTCGGCAGAGGCGAGTGTGAGAGTGACTTGTTATGGGCACTGTGTATTCTCCTTCACTCCTTACTCTCCTCTTCTTTGCAAGAGTTGCAGGCCTTGCAGTGGCACTCCTTGTCCTCATCTGGGCCCTTGCTTATAAATCTAGCTTCCTCACTCCCTCACTCTCCCAACAAGACCTCCTCTATTCTGTACACACCTCTTCTTTCTTCCTCTTCAAAAAAACCTACTTACCTACCTAAACCAACTTCCTTTTTCTCTACTTGTAGGTTCTTCATCCTCTCCTCATGGTCATTGGCTTCATTCTCTTAAGTGGAGAAGGTATATATATATATATATACCCTTTGCTTAACCTTAGCTTAGCTTGTGCTAGTTTTGGAGTAGAAAGTGTTATTTATGAGTGGCTATTTGTGGTTTGTTATGCAGCAATTTTGGTGCACAGGTGGTTGCCTGGGTCAAGGGGGTTGAAGAAATTGGTGCATTTGTGGCTCCAAGGGGTGGCTTTAGCTTGTGGGGTCTTTGGGATTTGGACAAGGTTCCAGGGAAAGGATGGGATTGTTGCAAATTTCTATAGCCTACATTCATGGATGGGTTTGGTTTGTGTCTCCCTCTTTGCAGCCCAGGTATTTGCATTTACTCTTCCTCTTTCAAATTTTCTTACATGTTTTTTATATTTGGTGCATTATTTTTTTTTTGTTATCAATGTCTTTAGTTGGGTTTGAAGCTTTTAACAAATTTTTTTTTTCTATTTTTTAAATAATTTTTAAATGTTACTGTGCTTGGCATTAAGTAGTGTTAACATTAATGATAGATGATAACGGCATTGTGGTCCTACTGTCTTTTGAGTCTTTTTAAGAAGAAAGTAAGAAACGTTGCGTTTCGATTTGAGTGCTCTCTTTTTTCTCATTTTTTTAGAACATGGAAAGGTTGTGTTTCCAAAAAGTTGATGGTGAAAACAAGATACATTTTGCATTTTATTTTTTCCTTTTCGGGTAAAATAAATTTATAGGAAGATATGTCACAGGAAATGAAAAGAAGCCGTTGAATTTGTTAAATATTTCTTTGACTATGAAATGGTGTCTTGGTTTTTTACTTTATTCTTATAAAAGTTTGAATATAAAATTTCGTTGAAGTTGAAATTTCATGATTGTTGATAATAAAAAGTAATAACAGCAAACCTCTTTAATATATCAAACTCTAATATTTGGTTAATTATCAGATTCTAGTTTGATAATGCATTATAAAAGTTAAGTAAGTTGTATTTAAATACACTTACTTTAACAGTATTCACTATTTTAGTTAATAAATATTTTAATAATAAACTTATATTCTGCTTATTATAATTTAGAAAACATGAAATAATCGTTCCTTTGCTCGGAACGTTCAAGCAAAGGATAGTGAATTATTCTGATCTTTGGGAAGAGGACACATGCACAAACACCCATAGATGTGTCGGCAAACTTGGTCGAGCAATTATGAGTTTCAATTTCTTTACATTTCCAAGATGGGCATTCTTCTCTCTTGTGGATTTTTTTTGGAAAAGTCTTTACAGCACTCCCATGTTTTCCTGTACTTTCAAAAATATCCTTTTGAAAATGAATTTGTAATATATTATATTCTAAAATATATAATTTGAAATATAATATCTTTAGTACGAATGGTGTAATTTGAAATATAAAATTTGTATTTTGGATTATATATTTTGTTATACAAAAATTTATTTCAGATTATTTAATTCGAATTATAATTTTTTTATATTTTTTAATATAATTTTTTGGTGTAATTGTAACACAATGATTGTTGAATATGGAGGTGAAATCTTAGAACAAAA
>Ga0099825_1008662_pt1 | contig 11929 bp, 5 predicted proteins | sample SiratroredBW_FD_76838 | JGI IMG/M metagenome (GOLD analysis project Ga0099825, IMG submission 76838) | Root nodule microbial communities of legume samples collected from California, USA - Siratro red BW | ecosystem: Host-associated > Plants > Roots > Nodule | place: USA: California | collected...
ACACTTTGTTTTTGCCCACAATATATATTTTCTTTTTCACATATACACATATTTTTTTTCTAATATATTTATATAATTATAAAAATATATATATATATATATATATATATATATATATATAGCTGGATTAAGCAATAATAGTTATTTCCTAAATTTGATATTGTTTTAATGGTTGAAAGGACAAAATTTGGAGATTGTGAATATAGTATATTATAGCTATAACTAAAAAAAGAGCTTGAGCTGCTGCACTAGAATTCTCTACAAAAATCTGCAGCAGTAGCATTTATAGAATAGAATTGGCTTTAGCTTTATTTTCCAGTGATCCACTAGTTAATGCAATTGCACTTTTACATGTGATGACATTTTGTGAAAAGAATATGCTTATTTATCATCTGCTGTATATTAAATAGTTTTCTTTCCCTGACGAAAATTTGACACTTGCAGTGTTTTTCTTTTTCTTTTGTAGTTATGAATTCAACAGTGTTTGGATCTGAAAAAAAAAAAAGTTGCACGTTATATTTAATTAAGCTACACCGCTTGACTGCAGTGTTATTCCTTATAATTTAATGATGCAGTATTTTTTTTTCTTTATCCAATTTAATGATGCAGTAAGAATAATCTTTACTTGTTTTAACTAAAGTTGTTTCTTTGCATAATTTCTTTTACAATATAAGTTTTACTGGATCATTAAAATAAAAGTTTTTTTTGTGGGTTCTAGAAGAACATACTAACTAAGGTAAGTATAGTTTGGGCCATGGAATACAGATTAATGTACTTTAAACAATAAATGAGAATACTATTTTAGCCAATGATTCATGAAAAAGTGGTGTGAAATTTAATTCCAGGGAATCATTTCCCATAATATCAATTAAAACATGTGTCACAAAAAGAAATAACAGTGATATTATTCCTTGTTAATTTACAGCTAACAATCAAAATATCTTTGTTTAGAGATCTAATATTGATGCTTAAATAATATTTTTTAATAATATATAAGTAGCTATAAATATCATTTTATAACTCAGTTTTCTAAAATTAAGTTAGATTTATCATAACTTATTTTAATAAAATTGTTAAGTCTATCAAATTACTTTTAAATATATAATCTCAAACACTTATTAAAAAATCTCAACATGAGAAAATTGTTTTAAAAATTTTACAAATAATTAAAGATAAGACAGATGTGATAATAAAGAATTAGATGAGAAAATGCATCTTGGGTGTACTAAATTTGTCTTAATAGATCAAAAATCAGTTCTTAATTTAGATGTTAATTAGACCGATATGATGATTTCTTTTATTATTATTAGAAAAAGTATAAGATTATATTTTAAAAGACAATTGCATATATAATTTAAAATTTGTTGATAATATCCCTTATAATTAAATAAATTTATTCATTATTAAAAATTAATTACAATCACAAATGTACATGCTTCATATAACTCTAATTCAAGTAGTTTCAAAAAAGAGTAATCAAATTTAGATAATAATTAATGAAATTAGTAAAATAGTTAATGGAATAAAATAAAGAAAATCAATGACCTGTAATAAAATATAAAGTTTCTTATAAACAACTTAAATATTAAAGTAAAATTATAACAAGCTAGAGAAAACAGTTATTTGAGTAAAAATATAGAAGTGGAATGAAAACTTGATTATTATATTATTAAACTGAACATGCTTATTTATAGAAAAAGTTAATAGTCAAGTCTCATCTCCACTTGAGCTGTCATCTCTTTAAAACCCCTAACTCTCTTCTTCCTCTGACTTTTTTCTAAATCTCTCATCAGTTTCTCTAGCTCACTGTTGGACTCGTTATGGAGAATAGAACAAGTCTACCCGATCAGAATCTCCGTTAAAGTAAGTTCGTCTTCTGCACTCTTCCTTTAGAGCTATTTTTAGGTTTTCGTTTTCCTCTATCTTATGAGCTTGCATGTGGCCTCTGAGTTATTATCAGATAGTATCTTTGTGAACTCAGTTTCCTAGTATTTTAGTTTGATCGTTAATCTTTGGTGCAGATTCGAGTTCTTTAATATCTTAAGCTAACTGTTTTTTCTTTCTGTTTTGAGTATGAGTGTAGGTTAAGGTTTAATCTATTAATGTTGTAAAAATGCATCTGTGATGATTCTCTGCTTGCATGAAACTTAAGTTGGATTTTTGAATCTTTATTCATTCTTACATACATTCTTGTATATTAAGTTAGTAATCCTTCAAATACTATTAATGTCTCGGTATATTTTGGTTAGAATAAAAAGAAAAATAAAACTCAATTTTTCGGCGAGGAAAAAAATGTAATTTATATAAACATGGATAAGAAAATACTTCAGGAAAATTTCTTTTTCTTCCTTTGGCACTACCACCAGTAGAAATAGAATATTAATATGGGTAAATTTGGATTTTTTTTATCCCAAAATATTTTACAAACATTTCTTAGTTCAAAAAATATTTTTACTTAAAAAAAAGTAAAAAGTCAGAAATCAATATTGAAAAATATTTTAATACAATGTAAAAAAATGTAAAGATTATCTCAATAAAAATGGGTGAATGAGACTGGCAACTGCACCTCGTACAGTATCTTGGTGAACTCCAGTCCAGAGGATCATATACACCACGTTACCAAGGACAGTTTTTTAATAACATTATCATCTCATGACATTTTGTATAACTGACGTGGACTTTGGAGATAAGAATGAACGAGCATCGTTCAATGACGACACTACCTTCGACAAAATGACAAATGTGTCAATTGTAAATGCCAAATGGTGATGACGAGATTGTGACACCAGCCAAAACATTATAACTAAATAGTTTTGGGAAGAAAAAGGATTGATTTTCTTTTAGTTTTCTTGTGGTCCATGTCAAATTAATGTTTATCTTTCTCTGTGTTTTCTTTATCTCTGGTGTTGGGCTAAAGTTGATGTAGCAAAACAAGGTCATGAATCATGATAGTGAGCTAAAGAATGCAGATCTAACATGTAGTTTGATGGGAAAATATGAATGAATAGAAAAAAAAGAACTACTCTGGCTTTTTATTCACAAAAATTCAGAATGTTTAGTTTTAAAGGGACCAATTGCGTTAGGGGAAGCGTTTCTGAATCAAAACAGGCTTATTACAGGAGTAATGGTCTAAAATGAACTAGAAATAGAGCAGGAACATAGATTGAAGCCACATGAAAGTGGAGAAGAAGAAAAAGAAAAGAAAAACGATATATACATAACTCTAGGCATCAACAACACGTGTGGTAGCGTCCAGAGGCACAACAGTATCTGGAAAATCTGATCTCTGCCCTGCAAGAGAATAATATGCAAGAATATGAGCTGGATGCTCTACAACTACAGTCTCATCCTGATGGTTACTCATAGGCACCTTTCTAGAAGGAATCAACTCAATGTTCCAAAAGGGGCGAGCCATTGCCAAAAGATCACGCCCAGATGGAGATGCTCCATAACCTTGCACCCACAAGTACCTTAGAGAAGTTAATCTTGTTGCAGCCACAGCAAGTGCACGCTCACTGAAGAAAGAACACCCTCTCATTTCAAGTTTCTGAAGACTAGGACAGCCCTTTGAGAATTCCAAAAGCCCTGCATCAGACTCCCCCACATAACCCAGCAGCATCCATCTAACATTTGTACTGTACTGTCCTATGTAACCAAGACCAACATCAGTCAGCCCCCCACGCCTCAGATATAGAGCAAATCTTCTCAGCTTCTCACAGCCCCTCAGAAGAGCCCTCACTCCGTTGTCAAGTGGCAAATCAGTTATTTTCTTTTCATGATCAAGTAACACTAGGCGAAAATCGCATAGCTTTTTCAAGTGACTTCCAATATGTTCCAGAGATGCATTTGTAATATCCGACACGTAAACTGCCATGTATTCAAGCTCTGAACAGCCCTGTGACAAGGCTATTAGCCCTCTATGGGACACAGTTCCTTCTTCATCCTCCATTCCTTGATCATCATCACCCCTTTCAATCCTAAGCCTTTTTAGCCTCTTACAACACTGACCAAGAACTTCTAACCCTCTATCGCCAATTACATTCCTCGTCTGTCCATAAAGGAAGGTGTCAACCATAAACGTTTCAAATGTAGTTCTGCTAAATTCAAAAATATTGATGTATATATATACTCCTTCATACTCAAATATATATTAAAAAAAAACATACTAAGATTACTGTATCAAAAAAGCTAGTTGATATCATTTAATTTTTACTAATTTCAATTTAAAAGCAAAGTTTTTTCATACATTATCATTCCTTGGAACTTAGTACCATGAAAAAAAAAGGGTCTTAGAAAGAAAATCACAAATAAATGAAAGGTATTTTGGGCTAGAATCATTATATGAAGTGAAATTAATTATGATTTCTTATATTTGGACAATTATATATATGTTCTGTATCCCTTACACTTGTTTTTTTTTTCATGCAGGAGTGTTTTAACAAATTCAATGTTATAACTGGTTAACATATTTCCTTCAAAAGACAAATGAAAGTATATTGGTATTGTGATATAATTTCATTATAGGATGTCTTTAAGAAAATTTTCAAAATTTATGAAATATATGATTTATCTATTCTGAAATTAATAATTTTGAAAAGGAGGGAAAACGTATTGATGAGTAAAGAGGAAGAGCAGTTAATTTGAAATCCTTGACGAGTACAAGTTGGGGAACTTACCTCAAGGACTTCCAGATTTGGACACTTTCGGATTAAGATACAATGATCCTCCGTGTCCAGCATTGCATAGAGGAGATCCAATTTTTTTAGTACGCCTGCAAACAAGAACACTATGGGCAACTCATTCTTTCCAATATATGTTAAACCCAATCGACATAACTTTGCTGGCAATGATATAGCTGAGTAATTTTCTGGTTCCTCGTTGTAGGTGCCTCCACAAAACTCTTCCAGAGCAGAGGCATGCTTAAAGAAGTTCACAAGATCAAGTATTTCACAATCAGTAAGTTTCACTGACACTAAGTTGGGGCAATTTTTAGCCAGAAGTTCAAGATCTTGATTCCTTATACAAGCAATGTCTGTCAAGTAAAAATTGAGATCCTCAAGGACTGTATTATTCAAAGCAAGCTCGTGTAGCCATTCTCCGTCGTTCTCAACAATTGAGCTTTCCTCCAGAAACAACACTCTCAAATTCCTGCCAGAAAGAAAAATTTAATTAGCTGCAGGCATAAGTTCTAGCTTCCAATAAACAAGGTGTATCATATCAATTACTTGAAAATTCTAATATGTCTAGAATGTATTCCCCAAAAACAAAGATGTCTGCTATCATGTAAGTTTTATTTTAAAAAATTAAAAGTCAAAAGTCAAAAGTTATAAGATTCTTTCTCCCTTAAATGGAGCATAAAGTATAAGAATGGCAATACTTCTGCTTAAAAAAAGAACGCATATTCTTAGAGAAGAAGAAGAGCACAAAGACTTCAAAAGGTTCCTCAACACCATGTAGAGCAGAGCACAAACTGCTCATAACAATATACGAACTCCATCTTCTTTAGACTTACTCCATAAATGACTAATCACCAGAAAAAATACACTCAATTTGAAGATTCCAAACTTCAGGAGAACGAAATTCAAACCATTTAATCATTTGAAGAACTGTTAGAAAAAATAGAAAACTATTAACCCACATTGGAACAAAAACGAAATTAAACCAGCTACCTCTTCCCCAGGACAACTTATCTTTCATTTCCTTTTCTTTCCCAACATATTTTGCTTCACATCATATCATTTTCTCTTACATCCTTTGTTTTTATCTTTCTTTTTTATTTTTTTATCTCTCATTTTCTTCCGCTAGTATACTCAAATAATGGGTATGTGGCTCATTAATCTAGGAATCCTTAACAGTCAACAGTAACAGATATCGCGACAGAACACAATTTATTACCCTCTGACATAACACAGCTTCCTGCCAGACAACTGGAAGGGAAACACAGCAATAAAAAGCAGGAGGATTAGCAAAACAAGTAAGAACACTTGGCGTTGCTGGTTAACCATTAAGGGTTCAATAGTAACTAAACAACCATCATCAGGCAAATTCGAATAAATAAAAACTACCATCAACAACAAAACTGGTTCGACACACGCAGTACAGGTCCAACTACACACGAATCTTAGGTCAAACAATCCAACTCCTCAAGGAAGAAGACCACACAATTGAACATATTCAAAGAAAAGAAACTCAAACTACTAAACCATTTCAACAGAACATCAGTATCGGAACATTTTATATGCAAATTTCGAAACAATCGTCACTAAAATTTAATTACTTCATTTTTCATCACTATTTTGGTATTAATCCTTTGAATTTGACATGAACATGGCAAAGCGCTGTTCTCTTCTTTTGATGCAAGGAGAGAGAAAAAAAAAGGGATAACTAATTTCTAAAGAAAATTAAACTATTTTAAACACAATAATAGTTAGGGCATCTAAGCTAGTCACTGTTAAACCATTTCATCAATACATAACTTTTCAAGAATCCGTCATAAATTAACCCCTTTCGTTCAAACAGACCCATTAGTCGTAAAACTAAAGCTAAACACGGAACAGTTTACAGATAAGTTTAAAAAAATTCTGTCCCCAAGTTTAGTAACTCCATGATTAGCAACAGAAAATCATATTTTGGTCATTAATTATTATTACAGGAAGCTTAATTTGGAAAGAATGCAAAGTAACATAAGTAATAGTAGTAATAATAAAGGGAATTAATTTAATTACTTGCAAAGGCGACCAATATGGAGAAGTCCATCGGTGGAGAAACCGGAGCACTTGTCAAGCTTGAGAGCGTGCAGCACGTGACCTCGCGAGCGAGCGAGGAGCTGAAGATCGGAATCGGTAACAATCATGCGGCGGAAGTGGAGGCTCTTCAGGCAATCGAAGTACTGCGAGATTTCCTTAACCCAAGGGGTGACGTGGCCTCCCCAATCCTCGGGAATCAGGTTGAACATTGCGGCGCGGGGCTTCCCCTTCAGTTTAAGCGACTCCAGGTGCGGGAAGCGGCGGCGGAGGCGCGCCGGCGTGGTGGTGTAGCAGAGGGCGATGGTGACGTGCTTCCGGGTGAGGGAGTCGAGCTCATACCAGCGTCGACACACCTGAGAAACGGCGTCCCGGTCCTTAGGGTCGTCGATGTAGGGTATGACGCAGTCGAGGACGACGTCAACCACACGTGTTTTTCGCACGTTCCGATCCTCCGTCATGGGTTGCTATTGGATCGGAAGCTGAGAAGTGAAGAGAAGAGAAGAAAAAAGATGCAGGGAGAGAGATGAGGAGAGAGTGTGTGTGAGAGAGGAAGTGGTAGGGCCAGTACAATGGAATGGGTGAAAGGACAAAACTTGTTGTGAGCTTATTACCTATATTTACGTGATGTGATGTAACACGTCACTGCCTCAAAGGCCTTTCTGTTATAACAATATTTGATATTTTCATCCCAGGATGAGGAACACAGTTTCGGGGAACCATAAGTGGTCTGTGTGTGACCTGTGTTGTCTTGGAACAAGAGAGCTGTAATAAATGGTGGTACATAAAAATAAAGAAACATATAAAATAATAATAAATAATAAAAATAGAAGAAGGTGTTCAAAGCTAATAGGGTAGAGAGTACAACGAAAAATTAAAACATAAAATTTATGAATAATTTTTTATCTTAATTCGTGAATCATCAATATGATAGATTACCAATTTCATTCACTTATCTAGTATAACGGATAGATGTAATGTGGTTTATTTAATTTGACTAAATTATTTTTATAAATGAAAGTCAGTTTTCTGTCTTTTTTTTCTTTTTATCCGGATCTGGATGGATCTTTCTTGGGTTACACAAATTCGATTAGTAAAACAGCATTTAATGCACATTTTAAGGTTTCATAAAATTATACAAGTATTGTTTAAACATGTTAACATTTACAGTCATTTTTCTTTTAGGAATATTTATATATATATATATATATATATTAATTTTTTTTACCACTAAAGGTGACTGTATAATATAAAAAGGGTGTTGTTTATTTTATAAAACAATTAAGAAATGTAAGTGCGTGAATAAAATAACAGGAAAATATATGTGTAATGTTACTAAACTTCATTATGGTTACTCATTTTACTTTATTTTTTATTGTTGTTGATAATTTGTTTCTACATCAAAACAAACAAAAGAACTAAACTCTCCTTAATTCATCTTAGTGTGAGTTTATTAATAATCGAAGCTAGTCACACGATAAAAAGGAAAGTAAAATTAATAATTCGGATAAAGTATTTATAAACTGTAAAAATTTCAATGGACTAATTTATACTATGGAGTTAAATTTACGTTAGAGTTTATTTAATAAAATAAAAAATAATCAAACAATTAATTAGTTAAGACTTAATACCGTATAATGTGTAAACAAATTACGTAATCTTGTAATTACGTAAGGTCTTCTATTTCCATTATTACTGCTGTCATAAAATCGTACCATAATAATTATACACTTTTAGTATTACTTTATTTCATGTAACTTTGCATTTTAAAAAATATACAATGAAAAACATGTTAGAAATAAATGTTAAAAAATGTATTTATACTATTTACAGTTTGTAATGTTAAACAAAAATCAGGCATGTAAAAAAATTGCAACCCCACTGTGATATTTTATTTTTTTTTTCTTTCTCACTGTGTGTTCTTGTGTCAACAATTTCTCTCGTATCATCTTATTAGTTGAAATTTTGTTAGGATGACAGTTAAAAACAAGTAAGAATTCCGATAAATAGGATACTTAAGTATTTTATTTGATTGGGTAAAATACATATTTTATTTCATTTAATACTTTTCGTGTAAGCAAAAAAAAGTAATTACAACGAAAGAGTACCTCATTAAATATATTTTTTTGGGTATAAAATAAGTCTACACTAATGAATAATGCTTTAATCATTTAATTTGATATGGTGTAATCTATTAATGCTCTTTTATTTTATAATTAATGATTAATTATCACTCATTTTATTTTATGAGTGTTTAAATTTGATTCTTGCTGACTTGCATGTTATACAAAAGAGAGTTTAAAAGAGATACAAATTATTAACATGACATTTAGTTTAGATATTGTTTATAAAATTACTAATAAAGATAAAAAGATTAACTTTTTTGCAAAGTACAATTTTAGGGTTTGTAACTAATTAGTTACTTGTTGTCACTCTGTTGACATAGTAGTTATGATTGAGCACCCACTGTCCCATATATTTTATAGTACTTTATCCCCTAAATATCAGCGCAAATGACTTTCCTAGTCTTTTTTTTTTTCTTGTTTATCATCAAATGCGCAAAATAATATGTTAAAACACTAACAACATAAGTGTTATTAAAGTTAAGAAGTGATATTTACTAATTAAATTTATATTAGAGATCCTTTTTAAATAAAAGCGATTCTTTTATCTATAACAATATATATAATAATATTCTTTAGTTAGTATACACAATTTTTTTCCAAAATTAAAATTATCTAGAGTGTAATTATTTTCTTTCAACTATTTCATTCAAGTTTTACTTTGCAGTACCTCTTACTTATAATAAACATAAAAGATAAACTAAAATACAATTTAAAATGCAAATAGAGAAGTATTTTAAGATCTCAAAATTTATAATACAGATATTTTTTAAATATATTATATTATTTTTTAATCATTTAAATATTTTATTAACTTTTAAAGAATTATAAAAAATAATAGATTAAGATAAAATTAACTTATCTCTTTTTATATGAAAAGATAAGGAAGAATAAATATCTCTTCATGTCATCATTCAAAAGATTAAAAATAAAAAAAGAAAAATTAACTTATAAATAGAAATAAATCATAAGATGAATATATATATATATGTGTGTGTTAAGATTAAGAGATATATAAATAAGGTAACAGAAAGAAAGAGAGAAAGAGGAGAGAAGAAAGAGAAATAAGGAAGTTCTAATAAAATTATAGTGTATAAACTTATTAAAGTTAAAGTATGGGAAAGAAACATCCATAAAGTTAGTTGTCTATTAACTATTTTTGCTGGGTGAAATATTTATTTATTTGTTAATTTTATGATTATCTTTATTTCATAAGGTGGTTTTTTACTTTTTATTATATTTGTTTACTTATTTAATTTTTATTTAGGAAGATGTCTTTAATCTTATTTAATTTATTTATTTGTTAATCTTATAATTATATTTTTTTAGTTAAGGTATTTTTAATCTCATTTTATTTATTTAATTATTTTAAAATTATATTTTTAATTTTATTAAATTTTATTTAATAACTATCATTAATGGGTGGAGTGAATCATCTTAATTTTTTATTTCTCTTTGATTATAAATTTTTTGTATATAGATAATTTTTTATATATTTATCTTTTTCTCTTATATATGTGATAAAAATAAAAAAAAAATATCAATTTACATAAATGAGATTACCAAATTTTTCATATCTATTACTTACATCTATCATAGCAGTTTATATATCATTACTAATTCAACAGTCACTTCTAGAGAAACATAAAGATTTGATTATTTTTTAAGAACCAAATTGCTTTTTATATAATATAAAAGTTATAAATAATATATATATATATATATATATATATATATATCATGACTTAATTTTATAAAAAAATAATTACCTCAAAATATAATCAAATTATACTGAAATAAGACCATGATAAGGCATTACATGTGTAACCATGTTTGCACTTTTATCGTTGATAATATCCACAGCAATATATTATCGAGAATGTAACTTTTTCTGAAATTACCCTTAATCTCTTTATATAGTACGTATAACTATTAATTCTCTTCCAATAAATTCATTCAACTCTTATTTTTCAATATATTTTACATAAAATAAAATAAAAACAGAATCATATTTGTTATAATTTTTTATTTACAATAACTCAGATTATTTTTATAAAAATTCAAAAATACAAACATTTACAATGCCTGTGTAGTCGCTAGTTGAATTAAAAATTCTTATACAAACAAACTCTAGCACGTGTATATTAAGTGCTTTTCAGATATAGATTTGTTTATGGGTTGATTGTGTTGGTATTTAATAAACATGTTGATCTCTCCCTGTTTAATATACATGTGATCTTATATTTTTATTAATAACAGTATATATGACTTTCAAATCAAAAGACCTGATATATTAATATAAATAATTTTTAAATAAATAAATTATAGAAAATTTATAATTGGTTATAAATTTTTAGTTTTGATTTAATTAAAAATGTTATCTTCCTAAAATTTAACTTCTCTTGATTTTCTTTAGTGTTGGAAATAATCGCTTTTTTTTTTTTTGGATAATATCAATCGTGAGAAAGTAATCATGAATATTAAGGTGATCGAATTATTGATATGGAAAATAATTTGAATTTTATTATGTATTTATTCTCTTTTTCTTATTCTGATATTTGAGTGTTTTATTAAAATGAGATGTTGTCACGGTAATGTTATTTTGATTTTTAAATGTTACTGATGAAGATCTATTAGTGGTCTTTATCTCAAATTAGTGTGGACATTTCCTTATATTTAGGATTGAATATTTCAATCATGTAATAAAATGACACAAAGTCAATACTTTCTTAAAATAAACGGTAAATGATATTAATATTATATTAAGAAAAAGAGAAATTTAAATCTAACTAAGCTTACAAAATTATTGAGTAAATTGAGGTCACTCGTTTATATATTATAAATTTTTGAGATGTAATTAGAATCTTTAACATATTTCTTAGTGCCGACAAAAAAAAAAATCTAACAATAAATAACCCAATAGACCAATAAAATCTGATCTAATTGATTTATTTAGATGCTTCGACCAAAATAGTTGAAAAAACAAACTATAGCTGCAATTGCAATTATTGGGTTTTAAGCAGACTTTGAGTGTGTGAATCAGTGGAAAGTTTTAACCCTAGG
>Ga0099825_1008666_pt1 | contig 11922 bp, 6 predicted proteins | sample SiratroredBW_FD_76838 | JGI IMG/M metagenome (GOLD analysis project Ga0099825, IMG submission 76838) | Root nodule microbial communities of legume samples collected from California, USA - Siratro red BW | ecosystem: Host-associated > Plants > Roots > Nodule | place: USA: California | collected...
TATATATATATATATATATATATATATATATATATATATAGGACCTATAGTTTATTTTTCCATTATATGCAAATAGATATGGAAAAAAAAGCTTTTTTATACAAAAAATTATAATAACTTAGGTCTGGCTAACTTATCTCAATGCAAAATCTTAAAAGAAAAGTTAAAATAGTATATTTGAGTCGGTCAAACCACTTTTTAAACTTAACAAATCCGGATGCGTTTATTTTTAAAAAATAAAAATAATATAATAATATATTACATTTTTACTATGGACATTATTAAATTGAAAAACCGTATCCGTCTATTTTAATTAAAATTTTAAAATAGAAAAAAGTGTAAAATATTTGTATCAGTCAATAAAATAGAGTGTGTGCATTAAACGCAAAAGAAAAAAAATAATACAACACTTAAATCCCTAAGATGACAGTATTACAAATTATATTTTTGATATTAATGTTTTTTTCTAGGAGGTAATAAAGTTTAGGTGTTTTGACAAAAAAAAAATAATAATAAATTTAGTGATGGTTGATAAATTAATTTCTAGTTGATACGTTACATGTAGGTAATAACTTCTTCTAGTTTATACTTTTTGAACGGATAGATAAGCTTATTATATTAGAAAAAATAAATAGAAAATTAGTTGATAAATATGAAATGATATAAAATAATATAATTATATAAGTTTTATTATATAAATAAAATTTGTGTTTTTAGATAAAAGTATATTATTATGTAGATTTTAAGAAAAAATAAATAAATTTTCATTAGTCAAATAAGTTCGTAACTACTTATTGACCTTAATAAACACATTGTAAATAGATAGCTTAAAGGTATGTTTAGGAAAACTAACAGATCAGCTAGCTACTTGGTAATTGATAAGTTAGCTTCGAGTTAATATCCTAACTATTAACTGGTAGATTTTAAGTTGATAAGCTAGCTTATTTTATTAGAAGTGTTTAGTAAATTAGTTGCTAAACTAATTGGTAAATGTAAAATAACATAAAAGATATAATTATGTGTTTTATTGTGCAAATGAAATTTATACTTTTTCTATACAAAAATATATATTATGTAATTATAATTTTAGACTTTTTTAAAAAATAATTATAGTACATATGATAATGTATATCTTTTATTTCTCTTTGATATATTTATTTTATACTGCATAGACTTTTTTATTTGAACAGGTCATTTAATTTATATTAGTTGATATAATGAGTATTAATTAAATTTAATTTTTATTTATTTGAATAAATTTAATTTTTTTATTTCTCCATTTAAGCTAATATTCAATTTAATTTAATTTTTACAATTTTCACTCTTTTGTAATTTTCATAAAGAATCATGTAATGAAACATTAGTTAGTTCAATTTATAATATTAATTTTTTTAATTTGATCTAAAATTAAAAAGTAACCCAACAATATTAAAAATGTAATAATAAATTGATTTTATAAAATTGAAATGAGTAGCAACATGTAAAAATAAATTAAAAATAATGAAAAACCTATCAAATACGAAGGTAGTGATATAAGAAAATTAAATAAGTTACAAGTTACAACTTATAAAGTATAAATTTATAAAATAAGATACTTTTAAATACTTATTACTATTGTTTTAGTAATTAAACTAGTTTATAAACTAGTCTAATAAGTTTATTGGTTTAATCAAACAAATTCTTAAAATCTAAGCACGTGATATACACATAAATATATCAAAGAGAAATAAAAGATGTACATTATCATGACAAAACAAAATAGTATAATATTTACTCATGTAATGAAGTAAGTAAATTTTATTGTAAACAATATATGATTCGTCTCAATAAAACTTATACATGTCAATAAATGAAAAAAAGAAACAAATACATTGTTTTTACGGTTTGAAAAAGTTGGATGCCATAAGATGGTATACCACTTGCACCATTAAGCTTTAAAAAGTTAAAAAGAAATGAGTTTAGAAATTACAAGTCATTAATAAATATATATTTTTACATAGGAGACTATCTCATAAACATATTTATTAATCAATTTGATTTTTTTTAATCACAAGATACCTCATGAAACAACCGTCATTTCAAGTTAAATTGTATGTTATGTTAAGGTCTTGATAAATTAACCTCTTTGAATATCTGAATTATATTTTTAAGAGAGCAAGAATCTTACTCATATGTATCCTTATTAATAAATCACGTTTGAAAGAACTATAACAGTGATTTGCTGAACGAGGGATGAAAGCATCTAGGGACAATTGACAAAAAAAAAGAAATATGAGTTTTATGCCAAAATTTAGTAAATTCACATGATTGAAGAGAATGAATTATATATAAAAAAAAAAAAAACTAGAATCGTCTGATTGTAGAAAGTTCAAGCTCTTTAACTGATTTGCTGACATTATTATTGTTTGTTCTTTTTATCATTTATACATGTCAATTTCATTCTCAAACCATAATTTGTGATTACAATATTCAAGAAAAACTACTACACAAGTCATAATTATAATAATTATCCTACATGGACAATAAAAATCCTACCCTATAATTTTTAAATTTCTTTTAACGTAAAATTACTTTTACTTTACCATTTCTTCAAAACATTACATCTTTATGACAAAAATTAAATACAATTTCTAAATTACAAAATTAAAAAATAAAACAAAACCCAAAAAAATAAACTTTAAGAAACGAATTAAAAATCTGAAATGTACTTTGTAACCACAACTCTTCCTGAATTATTTCAAAAGAAAAAAAAAATACTTTAAATCGTACCTCTAAATGCAATTTCTATCTTTGTATCGGAAAAAAAATTGATTAAAATCATACTTCGTAACATAACTTTTTATACATTTTTTTATAAAAAACAAAACTAAAAATTATACTTAAAATCACAATTGGCAAAGTCATATTTTCAAATACAAGTTACCCAATTACATAATCTCTGAAAAAAAACACTCATTTCACACTCACTTCATCAAATTGAGAAAATAATTACACCATTTTGCCTCTAACGCTCTCACATTCAAAAGGTCACATTCGACCGTCCATTCCAAAAATCCAAAAGCTTATAGTAGAAGATTCCTTTTTATTTATTCTTTTTTATTGATAAAATTTATTACGAAAGTGACAATTTTCACACACACACACACACATATATATATATATATATATATATATATATATATAAAAGCAGGCAATATTCCCTTAATTCGTTGTTGTCTTTTTAATTGCAAATTTTGATTGATGCAACATATTATAAGGCATGTTATATTTAGATGTGGAGTGGGGTATTAAAAATATTAAAATTCTTTAGCACTTGGAATTATAATTTAACTTAGGCTTAAATTAATTATAATATTTTTTTTTCATTAGCAAAATACAGGTTTTGGAATAAATATGTGGCTAATGGTAAGGGTTTTTACAAGTTAAGTATTTAGTTCGTCTTATTTTGTATCTTCAAACATTTTGATCAATAAAAATTATAAAACTATATATTTACAAGACAATACATTGGTACAGTATATCTCTTACTTTTAGGAATAACAAGTCTTTGTTATGAAATTTATAACAGGTTTCACTTTCTAACTATATATTTTTTATTTGAATAGAACTCAAAATTTTATTTAATACTTTTTATGTTTCTTTTTTAAGTATTGGATTTTTGAGAAATTCTCTTGTTTATATAATTCAAGATCGCATCAATTACTCCTTTATTAATTATATTCTGGTATAAATTTTTTATTTTTAAATAATTTAGTTTTGTAGATGAAGAGAGAAAAAAATAAAATAAAAGCTACATAACTATTTTTATCATAATTTATAAAATTTATTATCTATTTAAATTCCTACAAAAGCAATCTTAAAAAAAATCAGATTAAATAGAACAGAAGTATATATAAGCTTAGTTTCACTCAAATCAATAACATATTACTACTAAATAAGCAATATGACATGTAATAAATATAATAAAATTAATTAAAAATATCAAATATCTTATTTATAAGTTCTTATTAACCTGAATTTCTAATATATTTGGTTAATGTAATGCTACATATGTTGCACTTTGCGCGACAGAACATTTAAAGTGGCTAAAAAAATTCTTAGGGACCATGACCAACCACTTCATGCAACATTCTAAAATTCATATTTGTAAGAGACGAGAAGCTTAAAGAAACTGTGTTTGGTGAACACATAGGACCATTACAGAGTTCATGTTTTATCAGTGAATTTTTAGTAATTAATTTATATAACTTTTTTTAAAAAACGATGAGAAAAGTGCAACCATCTTTAGATGCAAATTCTAAAAGGAAAAGATGTTGGAGGTTTATTTATTCTTTCTCTTCTTAAAAATGTTTTAAGAAAAAGTTTCATTGTTCTAGCCTCTCCTATTAGACACTCACGAGGGTTGTTGACGTGGCTTATATAAGACGATATATTTTACCAAAAGAAACTGTAAAATTGATGCGTAAAAATGATGAGTACATAACTATAACAATAATGTGAAATTGAGAGGTGTTCACTTTGTAATGATGAGAGTTTAATAAGAAATAAAAAGGTTTGAAATGTATGAAATTTCATTATTAGTAGTATTAAGATCTTGTAAGATATAAGAATAGGTTGAAGGATTTAATAAAGTGGGCTTATGCTTAAAGTAAGAGAAATAATATGAGATTGGAAATGGATGTTTTATATATAATTAGGAAAAAGGTAATAATTTTTGCATTCCCCACTTTCACGTGAGTGGAGTAGGACTTGAAATCCAGCTGCTCCCCACTACTGTTAACTCATACACCACTCCAGAGACTCACTCCTCCAAAAACAAATGTCTATGGCTAAGCTTTCCGCCTCCAAACCTTGAACAACCAAACAAACCCAAAACGGAAAATGCATCGTCCTAGCAGAAGGCCAACGGCGCTACTCCTCCCTCTGCTGCTACAGATAATCCGGCTGGCCTCTTGCGGTGGTCCCACGGCGGCGTCCTCCGACGCGGTGTGGCTGCTGTCGTTTAAACGGGATGCGGACCAAGACAACAGACTCCTCTACACGCTGAACGAGCCCTACGACTACTGCGAGTGGGAGGGGGTGAAGTGCGCACAGGGGAGAGTAGTCCGTTACGTGGTGCAGTCCATGGGCCTGCGCGGCCCATTCCCTCCGGACACCTTGGCCAAACTGGACCAGCTCCGCGTATTGAGCCTCCGCAACAACTCCCTCTTCGGGCCCATCCCCGATCTCTCCCCTCTCACCAACCTCAAGTCTCTCTTCCTCGACCACAACAACTTCTCCGGTTCCTTCCCACCCTCTCTCCTCCTCCTCCACCGCATCCTCACTCTCTCCCTCTCCCACAACAACCTCTCCGGTTCAATCCCGGTTCGGCTCACTCTCCTCGACCGTCTCATCGCCCTCCGTCTCGACTCCAACAACTTCTCCGGCACGCTCCCTCCTCTCAACCAAACCGCTCTCAGACTCCTCAATGTCTCCAACAACAACCTCACTGGTCCTGTTCCCGTCACTCCCACACTGTCTAAACTCAACGCTGCCTCCTTTTCTGGAAACCCTGGCCTCTGCGGGGAGATTGTTCACAGAGACTGTGGCTCCGGCTCCCGCTTCTTCGGCCCCGCCACGGCGTCCTCCACGGCGCCGTTGAGCCAGAGCGAACAGTCTCAGGGTATTCTGGTTGTGCCTGCTTCCGCCAAAGCAAGGCGTCATCAGAAGACCGGGCTGGTGGTTGTGGGTTGTGTTGTGGCGGCTGTGCTTGTGAGTGTTTTTGTTGTGTCCGTGGTTTCGCTGGTGAGAAGGAGGCAGGCGGCGGCGGGGAAAGCGGCGGTTGTGGAGGGGGGTGAGGTGGAGGAGGGTGTGGAGGAGGAGAGGGAGGTGAAGGTGAGGAGGATGGAGGAGGCGCACAGGAGTGGGAAGCTTGTGTTCTGCTGCGGGGAGGTGCAGCAGTATACGCTGGAGATGCTGATGCGTGCTTCGGCGGAGTTGCTGGGGAGGGGCAGCGTGGGGACGACGTACAAGGCGGTGATGGATTCGCGGTTGATTGTGACGGTGAAGAGGTTGGATGGGGGGAAGAGTGGGGGGAGTGATGGGGTAGTGTTTGAGCGCCACATGGAGGTTGTGGGGAGGCTTCGCCACCCCAATTTGGTGCCTTTGAAGGCTTATTTTCAGGCCAAAGGAGAGAGGCTTGTCATATATGATTATCAGCCCAATGGCAGCCTCTTCAACCTCGTTCACGGTACTCACTTTCCATTTATTAACATCAATTATGAATTCAACTGCACTGTTTAGTCGGTCCTATGTGTATGAACTTTTCGTTTAAGTAAAAAAAGTGTGAAATGAACCAAATTTCTTTCCATAATTCATGCAATTCTCTTACACTTGATATCGAATTTTGTTTCTAAAAGTTTCAATGCATGAGTTGATTTTGATTTTCGCAAGTTTAATTTTTTTATCTTTTCCACTTATTGTAAATGCTTTGTTCTTCACTTGTATTGTTCGTGCCGGTCACATTGCACTTTTGTGTTTTCTGCACTGTGAATAAGGTTGTGAACTTGAAGTCTGGTCACTGTTTCATCATATTTCGGGAAAGTATAGATTAGTGTGACTATGCAACAACAGTTGCATCTTCGGTACAAAAGAATCTGAAAACATTGCCTTTGCAGTCGAAATGGCAATGATGTGCCATTTTCAAAACCTTCATTCTGATGTGAAATTGGGTTTTGGAGTTGAAGTTTCGAACAAGACTGAGCATAAATGTTGTGGGGTATGGTGCGTCGATTAGAGTTTGAACTGATGGATGATGTGTTGTTCTGCTACTGGTTGTTGTATGTGGAATGGTACGCTGTGTCAGATAGGTCATTGTATTGTTTGTTTCCTTTTTTATTGTTTTTTCAGTCGACTTTTCCTTATGAGCAATGGCTTTCGGGGGGTTGGTGGTACCCGATATCGACAGTCACGGGGCTGGGTTGTTTTTGGTACTGTTTGGACTTTTATTTTTGGTTGGGTTGTGTGATATGTTTGGATTATTTTCATGCCAGGTTGACCTTTTGTGGAGCTAAATGCATTTTTATTTCAAAATTTTTAATTTTTATGGTTATTGGTTCTCGGAATTCTTTATGTAGTCTATTGCTGGGGGACCGATCTGTTTCACTTTTTTCCATTATTTCTTAACTAATATAAGTGTTGCATGTGCAGGGTCAAGATCAGCGAGGGCGAAGCCTTTGCATTGGACTTCATGCTTGAAAATAGCCGAAGATGTGGCACAAGGACTTGCTTATATACATCAAGTTTCAACTCTAATTCATGGCAACCTCAAATCTTCTAACGTCCTTCTTGGGACGGACTTTGAAGCTTGTATTACGGACTATTGTTTGTCCTTCTTTGCAGATTCTTCGTTCACTGAAGATCCAGATTCTGCGGGTTATAGAGCACCCGAGGCTCGCAACTCTAGTCGCAGAGCCACTTCCAAGTCTGATGTTTATGCTTTTGGAGTGCTCCTACTAGAGCTTTTGACGGGTAAACAACCTTCCCAACAACCCTTTCTTGCACCAGCGGATTTGCAAGATTGGGTGAGAGCAATGAGGGATGATGATGGCAGTGAAGACAACCGGCTAGAGATGCTCACGGAGGTTGCCAGTATTTGCAGTGCAACGTCTCCGGAGCAGAGGCCAGCAATGTGGCAAGTCCTTAAGATGATACAGGGAATAAAGGACAGCGTTTCCATGGAAGATACTTCATTTACTGGGCTCTCCTAGTTTCTGAACTATATCCATCTAAACCTCACTGGGTTGTATGCGGAGAAGATAATCACACCTTGTCCTCTTGTTGAAAATGAAAGAAATTGCTCGTGGAAGAACATGGACGAATGATTTTACAAGCCAGGTTGAAAGATGAAGCACCCATTTTTGGCGAAATCTCACGAAGTATACAGTGAAAAATGCAGAAGCATCGGATGTTACGGTCTTATTATCTGCTGGTTTGTGCAGTTTTTTATTAGTTCTATGGACACAGTAAAATAGAGTTTGAATGCATTTGAGCTTATTCAAAATTTCTCCGTTAAAAAAACTAAAAAAGGGGGAAGACTTGACTGGTAGAGATGTGCACACACAGCGGATGGTTGAAGAAAAGCTTAAATCACCTTTACTCCAAGCACGAGTAGTATTTTTTGTTGTTTATGTGTATATTGAAATTCAGAAATATATATTTGAAATTCATAAAAATATTTACATTTTTTATCCAACATTAGTCTCAGCGCCCTCCTTTTGGTTGAGTTTGTTTCTTCTGTCAAACGCAACTACGTCAGACTCCACCGTTCTACTCTAATCTGTCACACCGCTACACCTAGGTGTGGGGGCATGCAAAGGACCTTTGTTTTTGGTAAATGAACTTTGAAAGGGATTCAACTTCAAAACTCTGCTAGCAAGAGATACGACTATCTCTCTAGTTTTGATCAGTAGTATTTTTTTGGTTTGTAATTCTTTTTCCAAAGTTAGAGGTTTATCCTGATTTCTTTTTATTAATTGTTTTAATTTAATGATTATTTGTTCTTATTATTTATATTAATATTTATTAGATTGTTATTCAAACTTATTCCAAATTTTGTATCAATTCTAATTCTAATTTGATTGTAATAAAATTCTTTATAAGATAAATATATTCAAATTTATTTGTTGATATTAATATTTTATTATTCTTAATTATTCGAGTAAGAAAGATACGTTGGAATCTTACTTATTATTATACCATCCATATTTTTTTAAGGCTATTATTACAAAGTCCATCTTTTTTTAGGGATATGATATTTTCATAGTAGGTTGGAATTCTATCTATATCTACATAATCTCTTAGTCTTGAAATATAAGAATTTTATATTTCAAGACTTTTTTAAGGTCTTGAAAGATAAGACTTTTTTCAAGGTAAGTTAAAATGATACACGATAGATCAAAATCTTATATGACTACACGATAGGTCAAAATCTTACATATAATTGTAGGATTCTTTATAATTGATTTACTAAGACCTTTTTAGTATAGGTAGTAATCTTACTTATAACTACATATTTTTTCAGTTTTGAGCAATAAAACATTTTCGAAATAGGTCAGAATCGTACCTATCACTATATATCCTTTCAATCTTGAGTTATAAGACTTTTTTACGATAAGTTAGAATTGTGCCTATCATTACATGTTTGTATATTTTCGATAGTTTAATTGTGATTTGTGCATTCATTCTTATGATTTTTATTGTAAATGAGAGGTATTCCTTTATCTCAGTTTTGAAATTTCAAAGTTATATTATAATGCAACGCAATTTTAGTAAAAAAAAATTGGACTTGTATATCTTTGAAGTTTTAACTTCCATAGGACTCTCTTTTGTACTGCAATTAGAGTCTGTAGGACTTATCATCCTTATACCAAGCACTTGTATGGGTTCTTTTGATCTTGGAACAAGAATCCTCATCTTCCTCTCAACAATTCTCTCAATGGATATCAAACTCGTGATCTTGGTTCTGATACTAATTATTAAATCGAGGGCTTACCCCTAGGCCAAAGGCTAAAACTCATGTAAGAGTGCAACTATTTCTACTTAAAAGCATAGCAGTCAAAGTGTCACAATTTGATTGTGACTTGACCTATTTGACCTACACCATAAACAATTGATGCACCTTGTAACATAAAGCACTTGTCGACCCTTTCTCTTGTTAACCCTTAGCATCAAAATCCTTAAAACACTCGTAGATCATTTTCTTCATAAAAATCGTGATGTGGCGATGAAGACACATTATGACACGAAGGTCACAATATGACTTTAAAGCCAACATAAGGTATTAGGGTTGTTTTTGGTTGGTGAAGACTATTTCTTCTAAGTTTGTTTATTCTTTAAAAGTTCACTAGATATGAGAAATGAGAACCCTTAACTATTATTGTAAAGGAAAAGTTAGAAACACACAAAAATGTATACAGATAACATCATTTATCAAAATATTTTTTTTATCATCTTATTATACTTTTAAATAGATAGTAATATAAAATTATTTTTAATTTTACTAGCATAGTGATATATTTTTTCTCTTAAAAAAAAAATAATTTTCACAACTTTTTTTAATTTAACAAAATAATTAAGAGATGTTTATTTAATGTTTGAAATAATTATTTGAATTAATTATTTGAAATAATTAACAAAATTAGAAAGACTTTATATCATCAAAATAATTAAATACAACATATTTAATTGATAATACCTAAACCATAGAGATAAAAAATCATCTTGGAGATATAACATTATTAGAAAGAAGTATATAAATTAGATGTCAAATTTATTTAGTTTAAAGAAAAACAAACTCGATGTGTAGAAGAATAAGGCATGTAAAAAATAGATGTAAATATAAGAGATTAATAAGATGATGATATAATTTTTAGAAGGATAATAATTTAGTACTATTATATTAACAATAATTTTTAATTGAAGTTAAACATATATTTGGTTTAAAGTAGTGACTTTAAGTCATTATGTTAAGTTTTATTTTCCATCTAGGATGTGTTGTATTTGTAAAGGTTATGTTAAGTGTTCCTTTCCATCTAGGATGTGTTGTATTTGTAAGGGCTTTATTCCTTTTTAGGGTTCTTTGGGTAAGCTTAGATTTTGGAAGACTCATTAGAAAGATATAGGATTTTAAAAAAACAAGTTCCGAAATCTCAAAATTCAGTTGAATTCTGAAAGGTTTGGTAATACTTTTGTTACCATCAAAGCTATGTAGGATACAATATGGGGAAAAGGATTATGACTATGTTTTTCTAATTGACACAATTCAAAAATAGGTGGACAATATAGACAAACTCAAAACATGTTGCAGATTGACAAGGCTAGGATGAACAATTGAGCATGGATGAGATAAGGGGAATCCATTATCAAGCCAGCATGATGAGAGGGTCGAAGATGGTAAAGACCATGAGACTATGGATGACAACTAGGCAAGGTAGTATAGGTTTGACTATCTCATTCTTATCCCTAAAATAAAAATTCATCCTCATCCCCATCTTCATCCCTAACTTAATAGGTATGAATTTTTTGTCCCATCCTCATTCTCATCGAGGGATGGGTATAGCCATACTCGTACTCGTTTCCTTACTCTTCCAAATATTAATTAAATATTTCTTTTATGCAAATAAAAATCACAATAAAGAAAACATGATATTATCAAATATTCAATGTTAAAAGAATACACATTTTCTTTTCTTCAATTTCAAAAAAGAAATTATAATTATATAAACATCAATTGAAAGTATCAAATAACAAGATATAGGTCAAATAATTATAGAAAATAGTAAAAATGATCAAACATATGACCTATAAATAAGTTACGAAACTAAGGACTAAATAAGGTTTTAGGTTACCTAATAAATTAAAGGTGTTTTAGTGATTTAAAATGGTAATGGGTACGAGGACAGACATGGGTATTGGGACGGAAACATGATAGATATATGACTTTTTTACCTAATTAGCACATTTTTAGTTTTTATTTCTCTCAATATCATCCTTTATTTTTTATTTCCTTCAATAGCACTCTTTATTTTTTAATTCTTAAAATAACACTCTTTTGTTTTCTACAATAACACTCTTTTTTTTTTGTAATAGTTATTAAAAATTGTAATTATTAGTTTATTAAAATTAAGATAAAAAATAATGTAAAAATAACTAAATTAAATATTTTATAGGTTTTTAAATTAATTAATTATAATAGGAAAAAATGATAAATTATTTATTTTATATTTTATACTAAATTTAAATTTGGCATAATAAATTATATTAAAATAAATTATAATCATTTTGTGATTGTATTTTTATATTAAAATTGATATTGGAAGAAAAAATTATAATAAATTATAAAATTGTTATTTTAATTAAAATTTGTATTTTTAGTTTGTTTAA
>Ga0099825_1008667_pt1 | contig 11920 bp, 8 predicted proteins | sample SiratroredBW_FD_76838 | JGI IMG/M metagenome (GOLD analysis project Ga0099825, IMG submission 76838) | Root nodule microbial communities of legume samples collected from California, USA - Siratro red BW | ecosystem: Host-associated > Plants > Roots > Nodule | place: USA: California | collected...
ATATTCAGTATGATATATATATATATATATATATATATATATATATATTAATTTTTATTTTTATATAAAAATATACAAACATTACAACTAGAAAATTTGAATAAGGTAAACTTTAATAAAGAAAAAGAGTTGAACTTTTTGTTGAATCACAAAAAGGGGCTATAGATAACTTTATAAAAATAAAAAAAATAAATTAGAAAATACAGACAAGTCTTCTTTGAATGAAGAACATAACAATATAAATTTAGGTGAAGATAACAATATAAATATAGGTGAAGACAATAATAAAGTAGTTAACGAAGATAATAATTTTGATTTTCAAACTCAGGATAATAATTTTGATTCTAAACTCATGATAATAATTCTAATTCACAAACTCAGGATAACGAGAATGAAATTGGAAGACAAAATGATTCTAATAAAATATATATGATCCAAGTTAATGGGAGGATATTGATACAAAATTAAGAGACTTATTAGTAGAAAAAGTTATTGGGTTGTGTACTTTTGAAAGAAAAAAGCTTAAACCTTGAAAAGTATTTGAAACATGATAATTTATTGGATCTTTATGGCTTAGATTTATTTTCAGAATTAAATATCTTAAAAGGAGATTATAAGATTGAAAAACGATAAACCAATTGACATTTTTAATTATATAAAAGAATAAATTATTTTCCAAATGCATATATATCATATAGAATAGTGTTAACAATTCCAGTATCAGTTGCTTCAGCTGAAAGGAGTTTTTCAAAACTTAAACTAATAAAATCTTATTTAAGATTAACAATGTATAATCAAAGATTAAACAGATTAGTTTTATTGTCGATTGAAAAAGATTTTTTAAATAAAATTAATTATGATAATTTAATAAATAATTTTATATCACAAAAAGCCCGAAAATAAATTTTAAATAAAAATATTATAATTTTAATTATTTTATTAATTTATGAAAGACATTATTTTTTTATTGACTATAGATTTCCTAAAACCTTCAACCGCGAATGTCTTGACTCTCTCATGATCTGTCAACCTTTTTTACTTAGGGCTTAATTATTGATGTTAGTACCCTAGTCACTCTTGGTGCTGAGTTTGGGACCGTGTAATGTAGTGGGATCTGCTCTTCCATGATGAAATGGGAAAAAAGGTTGTCACCATAACATAAATCGAATTTGAATCAACAGACCTGCTGTAAATCCTCATTGGCCGTTTGAAGCTCTTTATGGGCTTTAAAACTTCTTCCATCAACTGCGCGATTGCTCCACATCTTCTCGCAATCATTCCTGCTCTACTTGTGCATTCTCTCGTAAGCGCTCTTATTCTTTCCTCTTCTTCTGGCTGGGTTGCTTGCTGTTGGTTTCTCATAGTAATTTTTAGGTGATTAAGAAAATCAAAAGTTTATCTGGTGGAGACAGGAAAATTTTTATATTATCCCATCATGTGTACCAATTTGTTCTCGTTCAAAGCTTTAGATTCCTTTAAACTAATAAAAAAAATAATTATCTCGCTTCCATAATTTCTCTATTTATCCTTTGTTTTTTGGATTCACACCCTTAATTTAGTAGTTAGATACTAAAAAACAAAAAAGATCAGGTTTCGATATTCATGCTTGATAGCGGAAAAACCAAATTTTGATATTTGCGGTGGATTATGATAGCTCTCACTTAAAAGCCAATTCTAAGCATATATAATAGGCGACCACCTTTAATTTATATACATATTACCATATGTTTTCACAAGGACCGGTTGGTCTAGCAACAACAATGTCTTCAGTGATTGCTCCTTGATCGTTTCTAATGTAGCTCCGAATTTCACTACCATCCCTTATATACATATTACCATATGTTTTCGCAAGAGACCGGTTGGTCCAGCAACAACAATGTCTTTAGTGATTGCTCCTTGATCGTTCATAATATAGCTCCGAATTCCACTACCATCCCGGGAGGGGTGCTGCAGGTACTCCAAATTCCACTACCATTCCGGAAGGGTTAGGGTGTGCAGGAATATAAATCAGAATTTAGAAGTACCCTGTTTAAGGTAAGTGAGCATATATTTATGAACATGTATTTATAGACGTAGTACTGGATTTAATGAGTTTAGACCTATTTTGTATTGTGTTATTCTGTTAGGATTCTATAAGAAAATCTGTTATTGTAATCTAGTTATGTCTTCTATACTACAGATTATATTAACACAACATGGTCTAAAAAGTGATCTATGACACCATCTAAAAACGAGATATCTAACGAGCGAGTTTAACTCATCTCCTATAAAGTGACATCTCTATTACCTTACCATGGTTGTCTAACCACCCTAAAGAGTCCATACGGTATACTTATTATCCTTCCAAGTTTTGATATGAAGTCATAAAAACTAAGCCTTTTCTAATATTTTTAATCTAATAAAATCATTCTCTTGGATAAACAACCACACACTTTTATAAACCCACGTGCTTAATATAAAAATTCCATGCTGTTTTGCTTTTGTTTGTCTTTGTCGCCTTGAGCCTTTTCTAATATTCTTAATCCAATAAAATCATTCTCTTGAGTAAGCACCACCACACCACATGCTTCGCCATATTTTTTTTATTATAAAATAAATTATCTTCTCTAACAATTTGTATTTCAGGCATAGTGTTGGAGACTAGTTTTTCTGGTGAATTTTTTTTCTATTATTATGAAAATAGATATATTTTTACTTATAAAAATAAATAAATTTCATCTAAAGAGTTTGTAGGATAAAATTATATTAAAGTGATTGATGTGAAAAAAGTAAAAAATAATACAACTGAAATTTTATTACAGTTACAGGACCTCAATGAAAAATAATACAATTAAAATTAAGCTATTGGCGTGACTTCAGTTATATTATTCTTTTTTCTAATAAAAATCATTTTTTTTCTAATAATTAAAATACTTCTATGAATCATATAATCTTTTCACGTAAAATCCTATTTATGTGATACGATTTAATTTTTTTATAACAACAAATGTGATATGATTTACTTATTTTAATAAATAAATAAAAACTTACTTTAGTAATATATCGAAAAAATTACACTTGCAAAAAAACCATTGGATAGTTTTTGACAGTTTTATAGACTCACGTGCTGATATTATTCTCCCACCAACAATGTAATTCCATGTCGTTTTGCTTTTGTCCGTTTTGGGGAATCGGCTTCATTCTTTTCTAATATCTTTAACCCAACAAAATCATTCTCTTGGATAAAGCACCACCACATGCTTCACCGTATTTTTTTTTATCATAAAATAATTATCTTCTCTGAGAACTTGTATTTAAGGGTGGTGTGACACTTCTATAAACCAACGTGGTGCTAACATTGTTCTCCATCTAATAATGGCATATTCCCAGTTCCATGCTGTGTTGTTTTTGTCCATCTTTGTGGGAATTGGCTTATCTTTCCCCATAAAGGACCAGTTCCGGGATAGGATTAACAAGCTCCCAGGACAACCAGGGAATGTGTTTCTCTCTCAGTACTCTGGCTATGTGACTGTGAATAAGGAAGCTGGGAGAGCCTTGTTTTATTGGCTGGTAGAGGCACCAGATAGTACTTCAAAGCCACTAGTTTTGTGGCTTAATGGTGGCCCTGGATGCTCCTCTGTTGCTTATGGAGCAGCTGAAGAAATTGGCCCTTTTCGAATCAACCCTGATGGGAAAACACTTTACTCCAATCCTTATGCTTGGAACAAGTGTAAGGGAAACTCCCTCCTCCGACAGTGTTTTTTGTTTTGATTTTTTGTCTTTTCCGACAACATGTTTTAATGTTCTTTTGTCTTCTGCAGTGGCAAATATACTCTTCCTCGATTCTCCTGCTGGTGTTGGCTTTTCATATTCCAACACCTCATCAGATCTGTATACAGCAGGTGACCAAAGAACAGGTATGCACAAAAATAAGTTAATTTTGATGTTTTGAATTAACAGTAGTATTGTAGAAAGAAAGTATCTTTAATATTCTTCTGACTTATTTTGGATTTCTTTTTCCAAATTTGCAGCTGAAGATGCATATATCTTCCTTGTTAATTGGCTTGAAAGGTTTCCTCAGTACAAGCATAGAGATTTCTACATTGCTGGAGAAAGTTATGCAGGTAAAATACTAGTTTTCCTCCTAAGAATTTCCCTTCCAGAACTGTTAACTAAAAAGCTTCACAAACTCATTTCAGGTCACTATGTTCCTCAGTTGTCTCAAGTTATTTATCGCAGAAATAAAGGAATCGAGAACCCAGATATAAATTTCAAGGGGTTTATGGTAAGCTTGTGGCATTCATGAAACAAAGATGATATCTTTTAGATCTATCCCAATGAAATATGCAGACACTGCTTTAAAATCTTCAGAATCCTCAAATGGGTGTGTTTTTTTCTGTGATCATATCAGGTTGGAAATGCTGTGATTGATGATTACCATGATTACATTGGAACATTTGAGTACTGGTGGGTGAATGGTTTGATTTCAGATGACACATATAAACGACTGAGAATTGTGTGTGAGTTTGATTCTTCTCAGCATCCACCAGAGAAATGTTCGGAAGCTATGGAAATTGCAAGTCTTGAGCAGGGGAACATTGATGCATATAGCATTTATACACCTGTGTGTAATGCTACTGCTGCAACATTCAGAAGCCCTTTAAGGGGTAGCTTGGTAAGTATAAAAGGACTTCTTCTTATCAGTTTCTGTATGAGTATTTCCAGCAAGAATAAATACAATGGTTTTTTTTTTTTTTCCCTAAGTTAATATTATCTTATTAATAAATTAAAAATAAAAATTTAAGAGAATTAAACAAAAAAATTTATTGTTCAATTTACAAAAAAAAAATAAAAATTAGTTAATTTTTATTTTTTTGAGAAAAAAATCGTTTAAATGCATCTGTATGAATTTACCCAATACCATAACATGTTATTGAAGTTTCGAAAACAAGAATAACATAGTATTAGAGACACCGTTTTTATTGCCAAATTTATTATATTGTTGTTTTTAATTTACTTTCTATGATTTAATTGTTTCATATTAATTGTTTATAAATTTTATTTCAATAAAAGTTTCATAATATTGATATTTTTAATTAATCTTTACTTCTTTTGTTAATATTTTAAGACATAAATCACTTTTTATACTTATAATCTAAAATATTAAATTTAATATCATACTAGTATAATAGAAAAATATTATAAAAATTAGGTGTTAATCTTTTAGTCTTAGATATTACGGTGTTATTTTAACATATTATCTTGAAACTAAAGACGAAAAGGAAGTGGAAGTGAGTCGTGTGAAATAATAAAAAATTGTGAAAAAGAAAAAGAAAAGAAAATAATGGAGAACCATCTATATCATTTTATATAAAGAAAATATACTGTTTTTGTTTTATTGTCATCTTTTAATTAGACAATTTAATTATTTAATAAATAAAATATAATTTATTTATTTATTTTTTTAATAAAATAAATAATTGAATAATTTTTTTAAAGTAATTAAATAACTTTTTTAATATAATGTTATAATTTTTTATATTATTTTTATAAAATTATTTATATTTTTAAATTATATTATTTTTTACTTCAATTAATTATTTATAATAGTAATAATAAAATTTTAAAAGAATAAAATTATAAAAATTACAAACTCATATGTATTTATAATAAAATTGTGAATAACATGCATTATAAAAAATAAACATAGTGATATCAATAATAACTAATAATTGCAAATAATAATAGATTGTATTTGAATAATTTTATCATTGTTCTTTAAATAAATAATTTTCATTATTCTATTTGTCTCCTTTTTTCACTTCCACTTATTTTTTCCTTTCTTTACTATCCATAGTAAAAAAAGGGCAGGAGCATTCTTTTTAATATTTTATACTCATTTTAAGTTGACTTATTTCAAAGGTAAAAGCACAAATAACTTTTAATGATATTCACCTGAAACCCTTTAAGTGTTTTGGGGAGTGTGGTATCCGAAAGTGTCCCGCATATCAACAATTCCAACAAAAGAGCGGTTTATACACAATAAGAATAGATGATATTATTCTCATTGAATTTGGAGTTTTATTTTAATACTTTATAATTTACTGAAAACATTACAATTTTTAAAATAAAAAATTTCATTTAATTTTAACAAAGCAAAATATGTACTTATATATAAATTTAATGAAAAATAGCACCATCTGAACTCATATTGCATTATAATAATTTTGTCCTTGTATTTTTATTGGTATGTACTAAGATGTCGGTTTTTATTTTTATTTTATGTATGAGTTAATTTTAAATTCTGCAGTAACTGTAGAAATTTATATTTCCATTATTTTGATTTGAGTGTTTGGTGATTAATTTAAAAACTCAGGCATGGCTTTCTGGAGCATACGATCCCTGTACTGAGAGGTACTCTAAGGTGTATTTCAATCGTCCAGAAGTTCAAAAGGCTCTTCATGCCAACGTAACTGGGCTTCCTTATTCATGGAGTGCATGCAAGTATGTTTTTATGTGCAATATTTGAGACGCATGCTTTCATATAATCACACCTACTTTCTATATTCACTTAAACTCTTTTCTTAACAGTGACATTGTTGTGGAAAATTGGGGTGATTCTCCGCTTTCTATGCTTCCAATATATCAAGAAATTCTTGATGCTGGCCTCAGGATCTGGGTCTTCAGGTATTCTCAAAAAACTGCTCATTTCAGTTATTTTAGGTATCTCAAACTATTGAAAAGTTATTGATAGTAAAGTTATGCCCATTTTCTCTTTCAATAAATTATATTTTTAAACAATTTTTCCAACATTGTTAACCATGGTTCTGTGTTTCAATTTACTATCTGCAGTGGAGACACTGATTCAGTGGTGCCTGTAACAGCTACTCGGTATTCAATTGCTTCCTTGAACCTACCAACCATCAAAAATTGGTACCCTTGGAATGATAATGGCGAGGTTGGTGCTACCTATCATCATAAATATTGCTACCCTTCATTATTTTGAATAAATTATAAAACTATTATATGATATATATTTCCTTAAATTATATTTTAAATAAATTATAATGATATTTTTCGGACGGTGATATTTTGAGATTATTATTTATCTTTGACATTATTTAACACTAATATATATTATTATTTTATTTATATATAATATTTTATTAATAAAATACAGTATTAAATAAAAATATAATATGATAAGTGATATCAAATTAATATTTTTCACATTTTTTATATTTTTTTAATTATTTGAGATATGAGTTTTATATGATGTGGATGTGTTTATCTCTTAAGGTTGGTGGCTGGAGTCAAGTTTACAAGGGGCTTACATTGGTTACAGTAAGAGGGGCAGGGCATGAGGTTCCACTTCATAGACCTCGTCAAGGTTTTATCCTTTTCAAATCATTCTTGGAGAACAAGAACATGCCATTCTCAAGTACTATCACTCACCCAACTCACTCACTGAACCATAAAATTAGATCAGTTAGGCCAAAAAGAAAGATCACTATGCCATCATCCATGCAGGACTTTACTAGTTAGAGTTCTATATTTGCTATTATGTAATAAAAGATCCCTTCTATGTAGTTAGGAAGGGGATCATAAGTGGATCATCATCCTTGAGTAATAAATTTCTAAGTTCATATTATTTTTGACTTTGTTATTGTTGCAAATTAGTTGAGTTTAAACAGATATAAAGATATTGAATTGTCAAAACTAAACAAATAGGTTGAGAATAATTTCAAATATAAAGATATTGTATTGGGATTTAGCAAATATTTAAAAGCTGTGTATATAGTGATGAACAAATTTTTAGGACTAGAGGTTCACATAATGAATTATTTTGTTATTTAATTTTATTGTCGTAGGCTCAAAATATATACTAATATTAAAACAAATGTTTTTCCAATACTTGATTGTTTCTTATATTTTTCATTTAAGGTTCTTACATAGAAAGTCAAGTCTGTCTTTTCCAAAATCAACCTCAAATCTTCAACAACTAATTGAAACTCATTGTTAAAAAATGTGCAAGAGCTTAAATAGAGAGACTTTATTTATTCACATTTTGTTAGAGATCTTAACCCTTCTTCATATAAGAACTCAAATCAAGTTATTATACTACTTAACCTTATTTAATTATTATTGAAGGTAAAATAACTTTAAGTTTAATATATTACTCACCAGATTTAATTCTAAGTTCGTATGATGAAAGCCATCATGTGAACTAATTAAAAACTTCCAATAATTTCTGTTTAAACTAATGGGTCTGAAACACAAATTTTGGAAGAATAAAAATGAAATTTCAAATTTTATGGTGATGTAATTTTAAAATACGGGACGTAATGGTCACACTGGTGAGAGTTTTTGTTGACATTTCCATCACTGAAGTGTATTTGGATGAGGCAGTGAAGAGAACTTTGTAATATATCGGTGGAGACACCTCCATGATAAACCTTTAACTTTTATATTTAAATGATCTTAGAAGTGTATTGAGACATTAACATATTCTTTCATAGTATAAAAAACTATAAAATCTTTATTAATAAATTTTTGAAAAATATAGATAAAAGATAGAATTATAAAAATAAGAATTAAGATAAAAGAGAAAGAAAACACCGTTATAACTAAGTTTCTAAATAGAGTAATCTTAGGAATAAGAGATAGAGTAGAACTTCTATTTTCTAGAAACTTGAATAATTTAGTATAACTTTGTATTGAGAGAATAACAAAATCTAAGTCTCTAAAAAGATGAAAGTTCACTCTAACAAATACTATGCACAGGAAATAATTTTGTAAAAGAAAAATAGAACTTCCAAAGAACCTATATCAAATAAAGATAAAAGAAAAATAACAGAACAAGCCTTCTACCTACACTCTTACTGTAATTTAAATGCTTTAAGACTGAGTTTGATTCAGTAAGCCGATTTGCGAAAAGATTGAAGATGTGTGGAATTGCGATAAAGCTCATAAATCAATAAATAAAATATTAATAAAAATATAAAAACGAGACAAAAATATAAGTTGTCCTATCTTTCTTTGTATTCTCGTGAAGATGTCTGAAGAAAGTTTCACTTTCATTTTTGTATATATTAATTTTTATTATTAATTAATAAATATTTTTATTTATATTATAATAAATTAAATATAATTAATTATGTAATATAACATAATAAAAATAATATTAATAATTATAATAATCAAAATAATAATAAATATAATAAAAGTATAAAATAATAATAAAATTATAAATAATTATTATAATAATAAAATTATAAAATAATATAATTATAAAAAAATATTTTATCAATTACATTTATTACATCACTCACAAACTTTCATAAGCTTTCTCTTCATTTCTCATATCTTTCCCTTAATCCAAACACACATACTTTCTACTCAAATACATTATTTTCCACTCCCTCAAATACATTGTTTTTAATTGTATCTTACTATGACTTAAAGAAACTCAAATACATTGTTTTTAATTGCATCTTACTATGACTTAAAGAAACTGACAGATTCATATCCTAAATTTCTCTAACAAGTCCATCTCTTGAATCATTAATGTAGAAGCATGCTAAGATTTTTTACTTAAGGCGTCAACCACTACATTTGCTTTTCCTGGATGGTAATGTAATTCAAAATCATAATCCTTTAAAAATTCCATTCATCTCCTTTGTCTCATATTTAATTCTTTTTGATCAAATAAATATTTGAGACTCTTATGATCACTAAAAAACTCAAATTTACCACCATATAAATAATGTCACCAAATCTTCAATGCAAAAACAATGGCGGCCAATTCTAGATCATGGGTTGGATAATTCCTCTCATGTATTATTAGTTGCCTAGAAGCATATGCCACTACATTTCTATCTTGCATAAGAACACATCCTAACCTCATTTTGGAAGTATCACAGAATACTAAAGTGTCCACTGGGATCGGGTAAGGCTAAAATAGGAGAAGTGGTCAGTCTTCTCTTAAGTTCTTGGAAACTATTCTCACATTTTTTAGTCCATTCAAATTTTTGTCCCTTTTTAGTGAGTTGGGTTAATGGCATAGCTATTCTAGAAAATCCTTCAATGAATCTCCTATAATATCTAGCCAAACCTAAGAAACTACGAATCTCGGTCACTGACTTTGGTAGTTCCCATTATTGGTTTTTCATGAGAGAAATATTCTTTTGGTTTCTTTCGTATCCCTTGGTCTATTCATATAAGGTAGTTTCCATATTTATAGCCAAAAGTTGTTGCAAAGGCATTTATTAAGAGAGTGCTTGATGTCACATTAAGTGACGTAGTGGAGAATAAATTTTGCACCAAATTGAAAAACGTGGTTTATTAGCATTAATGGATTTGTCCTTTTGTTCTTAAACTACAAGAAAAAAACTATTTAGAGACCAATTTTTAGCTACCAAATAAAATGTTTGCTAATTGTGACCAAAATAGTCACCAAATTAAATTTTAGTTGCTAAATAACTACAAAATAGAAGTAATGATTGAATTCAGTGACTAATTAGGTCAAAATAATTGGTATCTAACATTAGCTACCAAGGTTTTAGTGACTAATACCATTACATTATAAATTGGTCTCTAACTAAATTAGATACCAATTTAGAATCTAATGGCATAGGTCACTAAAACCTTGATAGCTAATGTTAGATACCAATTATTTTGACCCAATTGGTCACTAAATTCAATCATTACTTCTATTTTGTAGTTATTTAGCAACCAAAATTTAATTTGGTGACTATTTTGATTACAATTAGCAACCATTTCATTTGGTAGCTAAAAATTAGTTTCTAAATAATATTTTTCTTGTAGTGTTATCTTATTCTAAATTTACGTGTGTGTGTATGTATATATAATATGTAATTATCAAAGTCTTTAAATTATTTAAAACGTATCACTACAAGAAAAAAACTATTTAAAGACCGATATGTTTAGCTACCAAATGAAATGGTTGCTAATTGTGACCAAAGTAGTCACCAAATTAAATTTTGGTTTCTAAATAACTACAAAATAGAAGTAATGATTGAATTTAGTGACCAATTAAGTCAAATAATTGATATCTAACATTAGCTACCAAGGTTTTAGTGACCTATGTCATTAGATTCTAAATTAGTCTATAACTTAATTAGATACCAATTTAGAATCTAATGACATAGGTCACTAAAACTTTGGTACCTAATGTTAGATACCAATTATTTGACTTAATTGGTCACTAAACTCAATCATTACTTCTATTTTGTAGTTATTTAGCAATCAAAATCTAATTTGGTGACTATTTTGGTCACAATTAGTACCATTTCATTTGATAGCTAAAAATTGGTCTGTAAATAACCTTTTTCTTGTAGTGTATATTATGTAATAGGTTTCGTTGATTGGTTTGGTCCATGAAAAGGAAAAGTAACAATTGCCTTGTTTGATAATACTAAGAATGTGAATAATCCAAAAATTTCCTTTTGTAATTAATATAAAAGGTAAAATAAATTTCAGAATATTTTAATCTGTCCAAATCAATAAATCATTTACTATTCATACAGACAACTATACTACTAAGTCCATTTTGCATTATGTTATAACGTTGTTCATGTATGAATTCACAACTGTTTATAAAGGCACTTTATAGGTTAAAAAGAAAGAGATATTTTGATTTCTAAGTGAGGTGAGAATTTATAATCAATCATAATTAGAAAAAATAAATTTATATTAAAAATACTCTCTAAACAAAATTATTTATATAGTGAAGTAAATAATAATAAATAATACAAAAGGTAAAAGAATATATATATATATATATATATATATATATATATATATATATATATATATATATATATATATATATCTATAATTTTTTTGTGATGTTTTTTTTTTTTTTATTAAAAATTATATAATCAGTTTATATAAAAAAAAAGAAATATATTTGTTGTTG
>Ga0099825_1008668_pt1 | contig 11920 bp, 6 predicted proteins | sample SiratroredBW_FD_76838 | JGI IMG/M metagenome (GOLD analysis project Ga0099825, IMG submission 76838) | Root nodule microbial communities of legume samples collected from California, USA - Siratro red BW | ecosystem: Host-associated > Plants > Roots > Nodule | place: USA: California | collected...
ATATATATATATATATATATATATATATATATATATATATATATATATATAACTTATTAAACTCGTCATAATTATCTCTACGTTTTTAATAACTTGAGAATTACAAGTACATCTTCATTCTATATTTTATCTACAAAACTTAATAATTATTATAAGAGGAGATATGATTGGATCAACTCAAAGGCTATCATTAGGAAAAAAAAAATATTTTGAAGTTATTTTGTTTTAAAAAAATAATACTTAATATTCATGTTAATTTTAATTATATATATTTTCAAATAAAAAAATCGAAAATATATATCATATATTAATATGGTAGTGAGTGGTACATTAACCTGATATTATACAATAAAATTATTATAAATATAAAAATAAAATTAATTTGTAAATTATAAATGATACAAAATTATTTTAAGTATCAATACTTTATTTCTGAAAAAATAAAATTCAAATTAAAAGAGATAAATCATTAAAAATTTATAAAAGAAGGGTGGCCGAAAGCAATTTTGCAGGCGAAAATAGTGTTAATTTTTTAAAAAATAATCTATTTTAATAATTTTTTTAAAAAATTGCCCCAACTTAATAAAAAAAAACTTCAATACTGTGCGTAGTTTGTGTGCAATGGTTGTTTGTACCCATTCGGTAATTATTTATATATTTTTAAGGTTGGACTTTGTGTACCCTGTCCCACAAATAAATATTTTCTAGGTTGTATGAGCAGGAGGATTGTGATTGGTAAAATCTCCTTGACCAAGTTGTGTTGTAATTGGCTTGTCATGGCAGTTACCATGCAATTCTGGGTTTTTGACAGACAATATATAAATTATATATGTGTATCCCAATGATTTTAGAATATACGCTTAGATCAAATACGTCATGGCTTATGGTGGTGCAAGTTTGTCTACTCCCAGTTTTCAAGAGCTCCTTCTTGCTTATAATTTAAGCAAGAGCTCTCCCAAGTCAGCTTTGCATTGAAAGCCTCTATCTTTGAGGTGCCATTTTGATCCTCTCTATTTTGCTTCTAAGTTCTAACTTTTCCTTTCTCTAATTCTCTGTGTTTAATGGTTAAACTCTTTTACCCTATTCATGTTGCATACCCTTCACTGATTAGCTTGTGGGAATAACAGAATCAATGTTTCCTTGATAAGATATTTTGGTTATCAATGCTTTTCATCTTCAACCTTACTACACTTCATTTCCAGTGCATTAATATACCAGTAAGTTTTGTTGGACTTTGGTTGGTATGAATACTGGTTTCTCTCCTGCTGAGGACTGTAACTCAATGTGTATCCATAGATTTTGCTGTTGATTTTTGTAATGTGTGAAATAATTTGTAGTTGACCTTGTTGTGTCCATATTTAGGCTGTATATTGGCTATTCGCGTTTAGTCAAAATCCTTCAATTTCTTGCATTCAGATCATGCATTCTACAATTGCCCTCTTCAAAATTCTGTATCTTGTTGAGTTAGTGCTTATACACTCGAATATTGCAGTTAACAGCAATGGGGAATCTTTTTTGTTGCGTGATAGTTGAGCAATCTACAGTTGCTGTAAAAGAAAGATTTGGGCGATATGAGAAGGTGCTTCAGCCAGGATGCCATTGCATGCCTTGGTTCCTTGGGAAAAGTCTTGCTGGTCATCTCTCTCTTCGACTACAACAATTGGATCTTCGATGTGAGACCAAGACAAAGGTTTTGTTTTTGCCTAACACTTTAACTATATCCAATATTTTAAGGCATTTCTTGGTCTTTAATAGCCACAAATACTTTCATTTTGGCATGGAGATTTTTTATTAAGTTTATTTGGTTGTCACTCTTGTTTCGTTGTCAGCTAGAGGGCAGTACTATTGCAAAAGGCAGAGGGATATCTAGAAAAACTATAGTCAAACTAATGAAAAAGATTTCGAGGTCAATGATTAGTCTAAGACATGATTATCAATAATATACTATGGCATCATTTAGTCTATGTAGCTGTCTAGCTAACTCCACCTAGTGGGAAAAGGCTTGATTTGTTGTTGTATGTTCATTTGTCTTTCACTAGTACTGGTTACTTTCAGTTCTCTATGTATTACATGTTATTCTGTAAACATTTCTTATATTTTCCCGTTGAATTGAAGTTGATCAGTTTAAATGTTTGTCTGCTTACAGGATAATGTCTTTGTTACTGTTGTTGCGTCAATTCAATATCGTGCCCTGGCAGAGAAGGCCAATGATGCTTTTTACAAGCTTAGCAATACAAAGATCCAACTTCAGGCATATGTTTTTGATGGTATATAAACCATAATACTCAGTAACAGAAGCCTAAAACAAGTGGGGTTTAAGCATATTTGATTAGCTAAGGTGAAATTTCTATTCTCATTGTAGTAATTAGGGCAAGTGTTCCAAAGCTCAACTTGGATGATGCTTTCGAGCAGAAAAATGATATTGCCAGAGCTGTGGAAGAAGAACTTGAGAAGGTTGTTTTTAAATGTAAAAATATATCATTTACTTATAAGATGAACTCTGAATTTATGTTAATTTGAATATTATGCTTTATTGTCCTCATAGGCTATGTCAGCTTACGGGTACGAAATTGTTCAAACACTGATTGTTGATATAGACCCAGATGACCGTGTGAAGCGAGCTATGAATGAAATCAATGCCGGTATGTTATTTGAGTCTTGTATGTTCATTTTCTGCCCATAATTTATTTATTATTCGAAAGGGGTTGATTATATATGCAGCTACTTGCACTTTGCAACCTCTTATTCTTGAGTATTAGATCCTTAATCTAATTTATAGCAGAAATATTGTTTAGGCATTAGATTGTGTTATTTTGGCCATATAATATGGATCAGGTTGTCTTCATTAAATCAACTCAACATTGTATATATTAACTAAATATCGTATGAAGTGCAATTTTGGACTCATAGGATTGTTTGTGTTTATAGTTTACCTGATTCCTCTGTTGATTGCTTTATGCTAACATGGTCATGGATGAAATTATTTTTTTATGCTGCTTTTTTGGCCTTTATCAGCTGCAAGATTGAGGGTGGCAGCTAATGAGAAGGCGGAGGCAGAGAAGATCTTGGTAATTAAACGAGCTGAGGGTGAGGCTGAATCTAAATATCTGGCTGGGCTGGGTATTGCTAGGCAACGTCAAGCAATTGTGGATGGATTGAGAGACAGTGTGCTTGGATTCTCAGTGAATGTACCTGGGACCACTGCCAAAGATGTTATGGACATGGTCCTGGTCACTCAGTATTTTGACACTATGAAAGAAATTGGCGCTGCCTCAAAGTCTTCTGCTGTGTTCATTCCACATGGACCTGGTGCTGTTCGTGATGTTGCTACCCAAATTCGTGATGGCCTTCTTCAGGCTTCTCATGAGTAGCTTCTACTCCACCAACATCTTATATTTCGTTTGTATGTGGCTATATACTTTTATTTCTTTGCAGTGTTTTGTGATATGGTTTTAGAATAAACTGCTAAATTGATCCTCGATTTGATTTTTATCTTTGAGGGATTGATTTGTTGGCCAAAATCTTTGGAGAACCAGTTTAAGGACTTTTTTTATTTATACTTTCAGACTGTCAAATAATACTGTATACTCTGTGGTCTTTATTTTGAATCATGCATAATCAAACTATCAAGTATCTGTATATATAACTTGTCTAGATTGTGGAAGTTGCACATAAATTTCTTATATACAGTTGGAGAATGATTCGTGCTAATCCTTTAAATTCATTAGTAACCAAGGAAGTTATTTTATAAAAATTTCCCTCTGAATATGAAGGTTTGCTTGGAATGCAGTGCTAACTTCTTTTTCTTCTAAGAAAATATAAAACCACTAACATTTTAGAAATAATAAAGTCATTCACAGCTAATTAAAGAACAGAAGTAACACGGAAACTACCATCTCATCCATGAAAAGAAGTAATTCTGGAGCTATTTGCTTCAGAGACTCAACTACAAGAATAAGCACGAATTAGTTTAAACTTGAACTGGTAAAGAAGATAAAAATAAATATCTATCACTAGTACTATAATAATTTTATTTATAAAAATTGTTGTATGAGTAGTAGAACTAGATATGGCATATTGGTACTCATACTGGTGTTGAATATTGAAGAAAATGGATGGCGAAAAGTTTCATCCGTTTCGGTGCCATCATTTAGAAGTCTCCTTAGATCCAACAACCTGTGAATTGGAGATGAAAGCTTATCTGAGTGGCATTGACTAGGGTTTTAAAGCCACAGAGACTCCAACCTTGGGATGCAAATTATTATCTGTGGTCTTAAAATCCACTTCTCCAGCCATAGACACATAAAATCTCTCCCAGAACCCTTGTTGAATAACAGCGCCTGCCTTGCCAAAGGTGTCAAATCGAGCCTTTACTAACGTTTGTGGAAGAAATGCATGCTGAGCACCAATGGTGGCACTGGTCTCCCCCATTGACAAGCTATGCTTCAGCTCTGCTGCAATGGCAGTCCTGCTTAGGGGGTTCACTTCATGGTAACAGGAGGCTTTCAGAATGTCGAAACTGTCGTGCCTGCACCACAGAAAGCAACAAGAGTATAATAACACTAAGCTGTAATGATTAAATTCTATACATTTTCTGATAAATTTAGCTTTTATAGTTCTGGTAGAACATATCTCACATGGTCAAGGAAGCAACAAGGAAGGGAGTGTTGAGGCCTAATCCAGCATTCAGATTACTGAATGTTCTTGTTGGTATGTCCAAAGCAACATTGGCTCCAAGGGACAAGATGTCTGTTCCCACAAGACCCGACAAGTTTAGAACAGGGTCATATCCTTTTTCCAAGTTTCCTTCTAGTCCAATGCATCCAGTAATTCCAGTGTATTTAGTGAAGTGTTGTAGTTCTACCTACGATGATTACAGAAAATAGTCAGATGCAGCAAAAAAATAGAATGTTTAAGGCTATGTGTAAATAAGTTTCTTAATAAGGATTTATTAAAGAAGATAAAAAAAATGAATTACATTTTAAGTAAGCTAAAATCAACTTATCCACCTAACTTCTTTAAAACTAAAGGGCATAAGTTGATTTTAACTTGCTGGAAAAACTCAACATTTTACTTTCACATTACAAGTTTATCAAACAATGTGTGGTGATACTGATAGTATGCAGGAAAGCGAAAATCAATTTTACCTTCCCAGAATCAGGTATGGTGCATTTGAAAAGGCTCCTGAATCCAGGCAGAATTTCATTTACTGTAATGGATGCAAGAGCAAAAACACTAAAGTCAGACATGTTGCATGCAATTCCATGGCTTTTTAAGAAATTCACGTGGCTCTCTCAGTGATTGTGGAAAAATTCCAGAACTAATTGATGCCATATATGGTTATATGACTTGTGAGGTACTAACTGAAGATGCTAAACGAAATGGAATGAAGACTGAAATTCACAAAAAAAAATAAAATAAAATGAAGGTTGCAGAAAAGTGGTCTAGAGTTCAATCTATAATTGATATTTGTTTGGAGTAAAATGGTGTTTTGGTCATTGAAAATGTAACTTGCAATTTCAACCTTTAATGTACATGATTAGTAATTGAATTAGTCAAAATTATTCCACATTAATCCCTAGAGAGAGAGGAATTCAGTGAAACAAGTCTGAAAGTTAGAGGACTGAATCATGATATAATTTAAACGAAAATTAAATTGAAAATTGAACATTTTTGTCAAGAACAAAATATCAGCTTACTCATCTGTTATCTACATAAACTGATCATTTCTTTCAACTGAATAACATTAAAAAAAATAGTAAAAACCATGACCCTGTTTCAACTTTCAATCAGAAGTAGAATTGAAAAGAAGAGAAAGATTGAGCTGAAATTCACATTACATTGACAAGAGAGGTCTACGTTGTAGTCCATGAACTGGTAATGAAAGTGAATTGGTGATAGATTTGAGTAGTCCTTGTGCAGAACATCTATCACAAAAAGTAAGCAAAATCTGTGTTAAAATATTACTCAAATTGTAATTCATTATGCTGAAAGATTAAAATGAAAATAATAACAAGAATAATAATAAGTAGTTGAAGAAACCTTTAGCCTTCTTGCCAATATCAAAATATATCCCCGGACTGGTGCTCATTTCGCTTAAACGAATGGTCAGTAATCAAAATTTGTTTATCTTTCACCTTTGCATGATTTGTTGGGATGATAATTTATTGGGAAGGAAAGAAGCGAAAAGGAAGCTTCCTCTTGTACAATATCACTCACTGTTTGGTATCCATACAAAAATGACTCAATTGAAACCTGCATATGTAACGAAACTTCCATGAACCAATATTGAACCTATTATTTCGTACTCGAAAAATGACACCCAAAGATGATGACAAATACACAAGGAGTAAAACCTAAGCCACCATTGACGACCTCTGCCACTGTTTCTGGACACTAACCAAGATGCTGGTCAACAAGGCAAACGGAGCAAAATCTAACCGTTACCGTTTTGTAGTAAAGTCATTGTTGCTTTGAGGTTAAGCTTTTATGGAAACATTTTATCTTGTCATTGTTTAACAACTGTACTGTAATCAAACTCAATTACATTTTAAGCTTCCAAATTCGCAATCTTGCTCAAATTTCTTAACTCAGGGCTTGAATTCGAGTCTTATGTGTAATTTCAACCCATATTATGGTTAAATAACGGACAAAATTATAGGACACAAATATTTTATGTTACTATTTCAGTTGTAGCTTAAATTAATTTCACTTTTTTTGTGCCCCACCAATTGCGTTCAACACTTCACTGCAATTGAGAACTGATTGTTGGAAAAATACTTAATACTAAAATAAAATTGATATAATCGTGCACATAGGGAAGTGCAAAGCCTATGGTCTGTTTTTCATTTTTTTAAAATTTCTTCTTGTTTGGTTTTGTTTGTGTTTTTGTCGTGGGCACCTCAGTTAGATCAAAAGAGCACTCCCACGACGCTTAATAAAAGTAGGTTCTCAATAACAACTTAACTAACATATTCAAAGTACACCCTTTTTTTTTTCTCTAAAGCTTGAAAACTTGCAAGAAATTGAAAAGGGGTGAAATGATTTAGTGTTGGATAGAAACAAAGAACGAACTAGTAAAAACTAGGTGAATAATAATAATAATAATAATAATAATAATAATAAGGGTGATAAATTAAGTCTTATGACAGTTGATTGATTCATATAACCAATCCTTGGTTGTTATTCCATTGTTGTTGGAGAGATGAGAAATGGAGTTTGGAAAATGGTTAGAAAACAGGGACAGCCAGTAAATACTTGAATTAACATTCATTAAGATGAATAAGTATGAAGTGACAATATGTCTATCCGGATTAGAATAGATAAAGAAATCTGAAAAAAAAAAAAAAATCTCAGATTTGATCACTACATAAAATATTGGTAGCTAATAAGTCACTTTGATCTTTTATTTAGTTTTTTTTTTTATATTTAGTTGTTTATTGTTATTTGTGTTAAAGTTAGTACTTATTTTTTATTTTAGTCTCTAAATCTAATTATTTATTTTCATTTTAGTCGTCAATTTAACCACTTCTAACATTTCACAGTCAGTTATCAAGTTTAACTATTTATGATCATTGTTTTAGTGAGACTTAAATTATTTACTATATCAGACTTGATTTTAAATTTGCAATTATTTTTAAATGACTAAAACAATGATAAATGTTACAATTATTGTAATGTCTACATACGCAGTCATATTTAAGTTTGAAACCTCGTCTTTGTGTCATTAGTTTTTTTCTTCTTTTCCATAGAATCCTCAACTTCACCTACCTTCATGTTTGTCTTCTACATATCCTTCCACATTCAAACCAAGATTGCAATAGATTAATTATTAAGCAGGTAATATAACTCCATATAATATAAAAGATAAGAATTTATTTAGATTTTTTTCTATAAAAATGCCAATAAAAATAGTGAAACTAAAGTTAACTTATGTATTATAGAAATCTTTTGTATTATTTATTTGGATGATTTTTAATTTATTTATAAATTGGTTTTAACTTATACCAAAAAGTTATCTTATTCCTTCTTTTCCTAAAAATTCTTAAAAGCTATTCAAGTAAATTCATAATATCAGAGAGGTTATGTAATCCATGCTAAGAATGTCCCAACTTCTAAAGAATGCCTACTGCAGTGATTAATTTGACTACAGGCACGTGTTCAGTGGACGCCATTAGTTATTACTGTATGTCCTTGCTATTTTTGTAATAAGAAAAGGTCTCATTAGTTATTACTATATTTTAATTTAAAATCCTTGCTGCTGTAATGTGTTAAACTTTTCCATTCTTAGAAATATGATAACATTTAAAATTTAAAAATTTTAAGATTCAAGCATTGCGGTGCAATTTTTTTTTAAGTATCAGAATAAATATTTTTTTATTTATGAAGGTGGATAAGTAATGTCTATATAACACAATTTTATTTGAAAAAAAAAAGTCGTATACTGAGAGACAATTTCAGAACAACAATGAAATTTTTAATTTTAATTAAAATTGTGCTTAAGTAGCATAATTTTATTGGAAAAATATACAATGAAACTCATGTCATCGTACTATGATTTCAATGAAAACAATGAAAGTAAGAATATTTTATTGCTCGAGATTATTAACTTTATTTAATTAAAATAATTTGTGTATTAAAGATATATTTATTTTTTTAATAAATTTACCGTATCTTAATAAACAATTAAAGTCAAGATAAAAGAAAAGAAAAATCTTTATTTTCTAATCATACATCAACATTAAATTGTAAATGTTCAAGTAAAATATTATGGGTTGATCTATAGATAGGTTTCGTATTACTTCATTTTTTAAAAAAAGATAGTTTAAGTATAGATATATATTTTGCTTGATTTGGGAAGTGGCTATGCTTTGTTTATCTTGATATTATTTATAAGATGATTATTTTATTTCATCTAATAGTTAAATAATCATTCATAAAGATTGTTTAATATTTTTCACTTTATATAATTTGAGGAGATTCATGACATTTAAGAATTTTGTAAAAAAATAATATATCTATTCATATAACCTATAATTTTTTCACATTAAGAAATAAATATTTACTTTATGTTAAGTTAGTTCACTACAATATTGGTATATAAAATTTACATATCAATCTCTTGCTCCATAGTTTATTGCACCTCAAAGGTTTGACTAACAATCAGATTATACTATTAAGATATTGAGTTAATAGAGACCCAAATTGAAGCATTAAACACTACATGCAAGCTGATGAAAGCCGTATCCGATCAAATAAATATAGTAATAGGAAGTGACTCCTAGGTCGTCTCCCAAGGACCTAGTTTTATGTCAAAGGATTAAACACACAGATGAGAGTTTGTGAAATAATTAAATTTAATAAAATAAAATAAAAACCAACAACCGAATTAGAATACCCTTTCAATTAGATTGCGGTCCGCTTATCATAAGATACGGAAATTCTTGCTCAACTTATGAAACCCTAATTAATCAACTAAGCGAGAATTAACGAAAGTTTTTCTTATGCAAATTAAGCATTCAAACACATCATTCATTCCATCCCAGCAACATGTGACTCACTCCATTAAGCATAAACAAAGACATGAATTTTACATTAATTGAAACATTAAGCATGAACCAGTAAAAACATTAAGTACATAAATAAAATGATGAGGAGTTAAGAGATGAAGAGAGGAAAAATAACACAACAACAATCTCAAAGTTTCATTGCAATCTGAATTAAAAATATAACCGTATAAATCAACCTTCCATTGAATTCGAATGAAGCAAACGAAGATTAAACGCAAAACGGAATTGAAACAGGAGATAGAATTGAATTGAAAACGTAATTGCAAGAAAATAAATACAGAACCAATTTTTCTAGAGAGAACGAATTGAATCCCAAAATCAATAAAATTCCAAAGCTGCCCTGAAAATAATAATAAAATTTGATCAGGAAATCCAAATTAAATAAAATTACGAATTTTGCCCAAACAGTGAATTTGAGAAAATAATAGCTAGTTAAGCTCAAATCACTAATAAAAATAGGTATAGAAAGACAAGCAAATAAGAAAAATAATAACTCATCAAATTCCCCCACACTTAGACTTTTGCACTCCAGGGCAAAATCAAGATACAGAGCAAGGAATAAATCCAAAACCATCAAAGAGAATGACACAACAAAAAGAAATAGAAACAAAAACAAACAAATGGACAACTTTACATCTCTTCAATGAATCCTGGAAAAGAAAAGAATAGACAACATCCAACACACGAAGAGTCAAAGAGGCAAGACACCTATTATCATCATCCGAGCAATTCAAAACACAGCAAGAAAATCAATTAGCTAAAGAGGTGAATCAAAAGCAACAGAATCTCACAAGATGCAGTGTATTAATGTATCTCTCAAGTGTCTAGGTTAATGCACTAATGAAAAATAAGCAACAATTAGACTTAGCAAGTCTCTAAATCAACACCCAATACGCACACACATAAAGATGATAAGGTCTTTTAGGGTTATAATGGGGCTAAGGACAAGATAGGGAATGAAATATGAAATAACTAGCTAAAACCAGATGAACTAAAGGAACAATGGGGAATAAGTCAAAAATAAGCACAAGAAGTGAATCCAGAAACCTAATAAACCTCCAAAATCAATCATATACCTTTTTCCTCAATAATACTTTTTTTTTAATTTTTTGTTATTTTTTTTTTTAATTGAAAACGAAAACAAGAACAATATATATGAATAAATAATATAAAATCCTGAACCAATTAGCCAGAAACATCATCGAATGAAGCGCACACACACCTCCACACTTATTCAAGAACTTCTTCCCAAAACAATTCCAAAGCTCCAAAATTCCCTAAGGTGAAGGTGATCATTGTTTTTCCCTTAAGGCTTGTAATGAGCTTAAAAAAAAAAGGAATGTAGGCTCAACATGGGTAATCATAAGAAATAATGCAAGGTATGCTTATTTGGCTAGAGACTATTCAGAACAAAAATGCCTTAATCATCTCAAAACATGCATGTGAACTGAGTTGTATAAAAAAGAGTCAAGCCAAGGCCATCGTGCAAACAATCAATAGGCATAACACACAGAAAGAAAAATTAGAGAGTGACTCAAATCAACCTCACACAGGGTATATCTGTTATATTCAAATCAACCTCTCAAACCTCATGATTAAGTTGATTAGCAGAGAAAAACAAGGATTTCAATCCATAAAGTATCAAACAACTCATATCCAAGAGTGAAGTATGTGTCTAGTGCCTATACAAAGTCTAGAAAACCAGAGAAACATGCAAAACTATAAAGAAAACATAGCCCTAAAACAATATTTAAACTAGTTTCGCCCCACACTTAGACTACACAGTGTCCCAATGTGTTGCAAGCAAAAGATCATAACAATCAAATCACCAATATGATCAGACACGTACAATAAAAGTAAGAAAGGAGAAGAAAAAGAAAACTTCCTAAGTCATGGCGGAAGATGGAAGAGAAGTGCGATTCAGTAGAGAGATCTCCTCCACGACTGTATCTAATAGAGAGGGATTGTTGAAGAATGGCTTCAGCCGGTGCCCACTGACCTTAAAGCTCTTTCCTGTGGACTCACTTTTGATTTCAACTGTCCCATAAGGATAAATGTTAGTAATAACAAAAGGTCCAATCCATTTAGAACGAAGCTTACCACCCATGAATTTGAGCCTAGAATTATACAACAAAACTTGCTGACCGACCACGAAGTCTTTCCTAACTATCAAGTTGTCATGGAACTTCTTGGTATTCTCCTTGTAGAAATTAGAGTTCTCATAGGCTTTGTTAAAGTAAGTATTTGGCCCAAGTTCAAGAGGGGGGGGGGGTGAATTGAACCCTTTTTAATTCTTTTCAAAATTTTCTTTTCGATGTGAGAATACAAATTCTTTAAAGAAACTTATAATG